>OJQL01000090.1_pt1 | contig 104366 bp, 112 predicted proteins | sample 1598731 | NCBI WGS metagenome assembly OJQL01 (sample SAMN03922510, study PRJEB24848) | human gut metagenome | isolation source: stool sample | host: Homo sapiens | place: Germany | collected 2010-02
GGAGGAATTGCTGGTCTAGCAGGGGGACTCTTTGGAGCCTCAAATCGCAATAGGCAGCGCGAGGAAGCTAACCGGAGAGTTTCTCAAGCTATGATGGCTCAAAATACTCTTCTTAGTCAGAAGGAGGCTCAGAATGCCCTTGCTAACATAGTAGCCTTTGGTGGATGGGTAGGTACTCATGGAGGTGACTATCCTACTGGGTTTAGCGAGTTTAACGAAGGAGGTTCCCACGAAACTAATGCTAATGGCGGTATTCTACAGGGAATAGATCCCAATGGTAATCCTAATCTTGTTGAGGAAGGTGAAACTAAGTGGGATAATTATATATTCTCTAAGAGATTAAAAGTACCTAAAGGTTTTGGTAAAGCTTATGACCTTGGAAGGGTAGATAAGAAATCTTATGCTGATGCATCTAAGAAACTCTCTAAGGAGAGCGAGGAAAGACCTTTTGATCCTATAAGTACGAGAGGTAGAGATGCTATGCTAGGAAGGCTTCAGCAAGCTCAAGAAGCTCAGAAGTATATAGATAAAGCTGATGAAGCTATGAATGAAATATTTGATATAAATGAACTTGGTGACATTCTCTATGCCGAAGGTGGTGGTATACATATTAAGCCTTCAAAGCGTGGTACGTTTACTGCAGCTGCTAAGAAACATGGTAAAGGGGTTCAAGAATTTGCTCGTCAAGTCTTAGCTAATAAAGAGAACTATTCTTCTGCTATGGTTAAGAAGGCAAACTTTGCTCGAAATGCTTCTAAGTGGCATGATGATGGTGGATGGTTACAGAGTGCAGGACTCTTTGCTCCCGCTCTCGCGAATGTAGGTAATCTTGTCTCAGATATTGTAAGTAAACCTGAGCAAGCTTCTTTAGGAAGAATGGATTTAAGTCCTTATATTACACGTCGACGCCTACCTTATGAACCTATAGATCGAGAGTACATGGCTAATAAGTATAGAGCTCAGGCTGGTGCTACTGCAAGGGGTATTGTTGACAGTTCTGCTGGGAACCCTGCATCTGCAAGAGCAGCACTCGTAGCTCATAATTATAATGCCTTAAATGCTTTAGGAGACATGTATATTAAGTCAGATGAAGTTAATCGTCAGCGCAAGAAAGAGTCTATCATGTTTGATGCAGAGCAAGATCGTCAGTTGGCAGCTTTATCTGGACAACAACAGCAGTTTAACCTTGGTCAGGAACTTAGAGAGTATGATATTAATGCTCGTAATAGAGCTGCTCGTAGAAATGGTATTCGTACAGGTGTCAATACTGTAGCTGGTAATATTGGAGAAACCTCAAGGTATCTTCAGAATCTTGAGACTATTCGAAATATGTTCCCCTTATATGGAACTCCTACTGGAAGATTTACAGGTGGTATTGATGATACTTCAGTACCTAAGATTACAATTGACCCTTCAACTACTTGGGATTATGACAGTATTACTCCTAATTATGGAGCTAAAGGAGGTTTCCTCTTTGATCCTGAAGTAGAAAAGTTCCTTAAGGGTATCAAGAAAGGAGGTAAGTAATGGCGATCTCAGCTTACGATAAATTGACTTATGGTGAGTTTAAACTGCCCTCTCTTCAAGAGATGATGGTAGCTCCCATGTATCTTACTCAGGAGCATGAAAAGATGGAGGAAGGTTTTCTTCAAAGTCAAGCTCTTGCTGCTGATGCTGCTACAAGATTCCAACCTGGAGTTGATGATGCAGCTATTCAAGCCAATCAACAGTTTCAGTCCTCTGTAGAAGCTGATATAAATGATCTTTCCAAGAATGGGTTAACTCCTGGAATTAGACGTAGATTACTTCAGCGTAAGACTGACTTTACTAATAACATTCTTCCTTTAAATAAAGCAGCTATTGATAGGGAACAGTGGGCAAAAGCTGCTAAGGAAGCACAACTAAGAAATCCTTCTCTCATAATAAAAGATCCTATGCAAGTAGGACTTGATAGATGGATTGCAGATCCTACTTCTCATGAGCTTCATCCTATTAGTGGTCAAGAGATTTATGAGAGAACTCGCCAAGAAATGATTCCTATTAGTAAGTATATTTCTCAGAATCTTCCTCAACTAGCCAAGACAGGGCTTCCTTTTCAATACTTTACTAAAGCTCAATCGGGGGCTACTGCTGAAGAAATCGCATCTTTAATGGGTCGTCAATATAAGGATATTGATCCTAATCTATTAAGCCCTTTAGCTAATCTCATTAAGAACGCTGCTGATAGAGTTGTTAGATCTACAGGAGTATATGATTACTACGGAGCTGATTCAAATGAAGCTCGTAGAGTTAATGAATATGCTGCTAGTGCTTTTAACCATGCCTTAGGAACCAAGTCTTTTGGATCTATGGCTGATAAGTATGGAATGGATATGAGTCTATTTAGGGCTAGATTAGCAGCTAAGGGACAGGAAGGGGCTGGGCTTCCGAGTATCAGAGGATTTAATTATACTAAAGTAGGAGAGACTGCTGAAGGTAAAGCTATTGATAAACGTATCAAAGCTTTAAGTGATCTCAAGAAAGAAGGGGCGGGACTATCTCGTGATGAAATTATCGCAAGGCTTCAGAAAGCTAAAGGTGATGTACAGTCGTATGCTCCTAGTGGAGATCCTGGTGTTGCAGGACGTAAACCTGTAAATTCTGCTAAGTATAATGATGCTGTTAAAGATATGCAGAAGTATGAGGATCTACTGGAGACTTTAGATATGTACGAAGCTAGTGATGTTGATACAGCATTACAAGGGCTACAAAGCGACAGAAATGCTTTAGTCCAGAGATACAAATTCTATAGTCCTGACCTCACATCTTCTGAGATGTTAACTAATATTGTTAAAGATTATTTTGCTACTCAGACTGATGATGAGTTACCCTTGTTAGATTCTGAATATAACCCTAATAAAAATATCTTTGGGTCTGAAAGAACTGTAGGATATAACGGTAAGTATAAGCCTGAGGAGTTCTTTAATAAGGATGTAAGGTATCAATATTCACCAGGCTTTGGTATAGTAGCAACTAATGGTGAAGATAAGGTTATTATCAAACCTGAAATGCTTGGTGATAGCTTTACTGACAGATATAATATGGTTCAAGAGATGATTGACCAATTGCTTGAGACTCGTCCTGAGGGATATGGAGAAGCTATTGGAAGATTATCTATGGGACTTGTAAACTCAGTTAAGAATGAGCAGGCGATACTTAACCAGATTATAGGTAAAACATCGTCTAAAGCTAATGAATAATTACTATGGGAGAAAATGATGTAAAGGATCCTAGAGAGACTGGAGTAGGGGGAATGAAAGGCATTCCCTCTCTCATCCAGCAAGCTCATACTATAGCAGATGTTTTAATGGGAATATCTCCTACTCAGTATAAAGCTGAGAATGTTGAGAGACTCTCTGAGAAACCTGCTATTGAGGAAATAGGCTATATGCTTCCTAACTTTAGTAAGTATGATGAATCTATTCACACAGATGAAGACTTATTGAATTATCAGGAGCATAGAGCTAAAGAACAATCGGGTTTCCTTAAAGCTACTAATGCTTTAATTAGTGGTACTATTAGTGGTCTTGCTACAGCTCTTGAGGACATAGGATATATACTAGACTTTGAAGGTCATTATAATACTTGGAATAAGTTAGATAATGATCGTGATAACTGGTTATCCAATGCTATGCGTGGCTTTAAAGAAGATCTTTATGAAGCTATGCCTATATATGAAACTGAGAGTGATACTGCTCTAGGACAATTCTTTAAGTTCAGTACTCTCAGGGGAATGCTAGATTCTATCGTTGGCTTCTCAATACCTGGTGGCTTAGTGGCTAAAGGTGTTGGAGCAGCTGCTAAACTCAGTAGATTAGGAGCTTTAACAGGTAGGATATCAGCGGCTATGAATGCTTCTGCAGGTACCAAGGTACTTGCAAATTCCCTTGGGGAAATAGCTAAAGATGTTGCTGCTGGTACTATTACTAACTATGCTGAAGGCCAGATGATGGCTATTGAGTTAGGAGAAAATGCTAAGCAGCATTATATTGAATCTAAGGCTCAGGAATACTATGAGCAATTTAAAGATGCTCCTATTCCTCTCAGTATTGAAAATGCTCGTAAGCTTGCTGAAGATGAGTTTAATAATGACACTGAGGTACAAGCTAGAATAGGCAAAGAACAGGCTGAATTCGTCCGTAACAATAGAATATTCATGCTAACAGATGCCATAGGTCTTCATGGTCTCGTTAAGAGTAAAGGAGCTTTTAGGCAAGCACTTCTTACTAATCCTAAGGAGAAACTTAAGGCTATTAAGAACCTAGGTAAGCTTTCTGCAGATAATATACTTATTCAGGGAGCTAAGGAAGGTGCCGAAGAAATTGGACAGAATATTCTTCAGATGGAGGGAGAATACCAAGTTCGTAAGGCTGCTGGTACTTTAACTAAGGAAGATGAAGAGCTTGGCGATACTTTCTTTGACAGGGCATTAGCCTTTGGTACTTCTAAGCAAGCTATTGTTGAGGGCTTAATGGGTGCTGTAACTGGTCCTGGTCAACGTGCTGTATCAAGAGTTGTTGCCAACATAACCTCAGGAGATCCTTTTGGTAAACTTCGTAAGGAGCAAGAATTCCAAGCTTATACTAGGCAGCAAGACTTTGTAAAGACTCTCAATAATCGTCTTACAAATATTGTCCAAGCTGAGGCATTGAAAGCTGAAGCTATTTCTAGAGGTGATGAAGTTACTGCAGATGCTATTTGGAATAAGGAAGCTACTAATCTTATTAGTGAGTCTATTGAAAATGGTACCATTCAGGCTCTAGAGAGATCTACAGAAGATATTATTTCTGACCCTAATCGTACTGCTGAGGAACGAGAGCAAGCTCAGAAGTTTAAGAAGTATATTAGTCAGGCTGAGAATGAATATATAATAGCTTCTCATAATCCTAACAGTCATGAGATCTATGATAACCGCACAAGACATAATGTTCTTCAGATGTGGAGTAAAGATCTGCACAAAGATATTCAGTCTAAACTCACAGATCTTAATGATGCTCTTAGTGCTAAATCTCCTGCCTACAATGTAAGCCTAGATAAGAATTTTAACTTCTCTGAACCTAATGCTAAGACTTTAGCTCAAGCTGAAGCTCCTGAAGCTTATAAGGCTTTAGATGATCGTATCAAGCAGTATAGAGAAGTTAAGAAATCTCTTGATGAATCTGATAAGGAATATAAGGAGATTACTAAGAAAGAGTATCAAGAGAAGTGGCTTGAGAATGAAGTTGAGAGACTTCAAAAGATTGCCAAAGAAGCAGAGCGTCAGGCTGTAGAATCTAAGGTTGATAAGCCTCTAATGATGTATGATGAGAATAACCAACCTGTCTTTACTAGTAGAGCTAAAGTAGTTAAGGACGGAGATGATTATTTCCTTCGTGGTTATGATGATGAAACTAACACTTATAGTATTCCTCTTCTCAAGGAAGATAATACGGAGCGTCCTGTAAATTCTGCAGATTTAGAAGCTTATAGAGAGGAAGAACCTACTACTCCTGAGGCTACTCCTACTGATGAACCTCCTGCCCCTGAAGTCAAATTTTTTACTCCAGCTGAACGTACAGCATTACGTAAAGAAGTTGATACTATTAAGAACTTAGATGATCTTGCCATCTGGAGAGAGAGATATAATAACAATTCTACTTTGAGTGACGAAGCTATTGAAGAAATTGAAGAGCTTTATAGCAGAGCTCAAGATAGAATTATTAAGGCTGAGGGTGAGAAGATTGATGATATTACTCCAGAGAATGTTGATGGTCAGGAAGTAGAATTCGTTCGTTCTGAAAGTCTTGATACTCCTGAAGCTAAGGATGCTCTGTGGGACCCTCCCAAGAGATCTGCAGAGAATTACTGGAGAGGTTCTAAAGGATCTGATATTGCTAGTCGTGAGAGTGGCAATGAGGACCAGATACGATGGTTTGACTTCTTAGATAAACATGATGCCTCTCAGTATAGAGGTATCATTGTACCTTTCAAATACGAGGGTAAGACTGCTGGTAGACTAATATTAACTGATCAGGCTGGTAACTTTATAGATGCCAATGGTCAATCTATAGGTAAAGAATTTGATTCTAAGAAAGCCGTTTATACTACTGTTGCTGATCCTACTTCAGATGCAGACGGTAAGTATTATGGTACTCAGAAAGACTTTGATTTCTATAAAGATATTTATCTTAGAGATGTCTGGAGCCATATTGAGAATGGTGTAAGTGTGCCTGTAGTTATTCAGGGTACAAGTGCTGGTATTATTGATGATAATTATCGAGATGATGTTATTAAGAAGCCCGCACAACTGAGACCTCTTGAAGAAAGTCTTCCTGCTAATATGGAGATAAATACTTTAACAGTATATATTTCTAGTACAGGTCGAATTGTTACTGAGAATGGACAGGCCTTTACAGTACCTTCAGGTACTATGGCTATCCATGATTCTACTAATAATAACTTCTATAGAGCTAACTCCGTACCTATCCAGGGGGAGACGAAGCAATTCTTACTAGACCTATTTAGACATTACATAGCTAAATCTATTAAGGGCAAGTCCTATGTAAGTAATGATAAGTATACCTATAGAAATGGTAAGGAATACATTCATTATAGTTTTATAGGTATTCTTAGGGATTTACTTAGATATAATAGTTCTGGTGACCCCGCTCGTACTTTATATAATATAAAGGATAAGGATGGCAAGGAGACTGTTAGATGGAATATTGGAGATAAAGAAATTGATGCGGCGGTTAAAGATGCTCAAGGTAATTATGTTATTAATGAAGAATTTATTACTACTGTAGATAATTTTTTAAGCAAATCTTTCTACAACCCTCGTTATTCCAAGATAGATCCTCAGAGTACTGAACCTTATTATTTCCCTCATAAGATTAATAAAGATGGTACTCTTAATGTCAAGAAATATCCTAACTATCATGCCTTTGTTAGAGAGCGCTTAGTAGACTTTGTAGTAACTCCTAATAGTCCATATGCTCATGCAGAGAGATATGTTATTTATGATCCTCTAAATGTTAATGAAGCACAACCCTTTGAAGATTCGAAGAGTGAGGAAAATAAGACTTTAGCAGGTGTTGCAAAAACAATTATGAGGGGTACTCCAGTAAAAATGCTTCTTACTTTTACTAATCCTAATAATGGTAATTTAAATGAGGTAGAATTTGAAGCGTCGTTTAATGGAGAAACTTTTGCCAGCTCTAATCAAAAAAATTCCTTTAGTATAGTAGCTGCAGATCAAATGTATCAGCAGTCTATAAAGGCTAATACTTCTTTTGAAGATGTTACTAAAGCTACTCAAGCTTATGTAGCTAGTCTAATGGGTATTAAAGATGGGACTAAGTTTAATATGAAGCTTACTGTAGCTGAAGAACCTCAGTCTGCATCATTAGATACTTCTATACAAGTTCCTTCTTCAACAAATCCTATAATTGCCAATATAGAGAAGCGTATTGCCGAGACTACTGATCCTACTATTAAAGCTCAGCTTCAGAAAGCCCTAGAGATGGCTAAGACTGTGAATATTGACAGCAATCTTGAAGGCACCCACGTTCTCACAGATTCCAAATTCCGTAGGACTTATGAGAAAATGAATGATTCTGCTGCTGAGGAATTGGAGAAAGCTGGTGAATGGTTTAAGAAGAAGTTCCCTGGTATTGACTATAAGATTATTAAGTCTGCTATTATTAATAATGTAGCTGGTAAATTTGAGGATAGTGTAGTTACGGTATATCAAGGTACTGGTACGAGGACTGTCTATCATGAATCTTTTCACGTAATATTAGACTGTTTACTAACAGAAGATGAGCGTACGAGGTTAATTGATGAGGCTCTTAAGAATGAAGATTATAAGGAAGATTTTGAATCCTTAAAACCTTTATATCCTACCTTATCTCAGAGAGAATTAGCAGAAGAAGTTTTAGCAGAAGTCTTCGCAGATTATATGGTTACTGAAGATGAAAGTAACTCTTTTATTAAGAGAGTTTTCAATAAGATTAAACAATGGTTAACTAATCTTTATAATCTTATTCGTCGTAATGGTAAACCTAATAGAGAGTGGACTCAAAGTATAGAGTCTATTGTTGAAAGAGTTCGTAATAAAGATTTTCTTAGTAACGATTACTTAACTCTAAAAGCCCGTTCTATTCACTCTAAAGTTATTCCAGGAGTTGATGCTATTACTACTGCTGAAGCTGTAAATAGTTTACACTATTGGTTCTTACAATACTTTAAAGGTACTGGTAATCTTATAGAGATTCTTCAGTCTGAGAATGGGGAGTTAGTAGCTGCTGCTTATAATTTTGCTCATAAAGAATTTATGGGCAGATATAATGAGCTAATGGCTTCTGTAGCTTTTGCAGATCCTAACTCTCTTCAGAAGTTACTTACTGATATTGACAAGATGGGTAAAGTTCTTAACACTTGGAATGCTCCTAATGGTATTAAGACTATTCATCAGCAAGAGCGTTTGGCACAGTATAAGTTAGAGCTAAATACTTCAGAAGATTATCAGGAAGCTGCTGCTGATATTTCAGGTGGTGAAAATAATCAGGGACGAGACTCTGCAGCTTTATTTGCAGAATCTATCACTGTAAGTAGCAAGATGAATTCTAACAAGATTGTCAAATTACTTCTAAGTACCTTACCTAAAAAATACTATGACTTTAAGACTCGTACAGCTACTCCTTATAAGAATAGCTTAGGCATGCCTGAGATGGAGCCTTTTGGTAAAGTATTTAATATTCTTGCCAATAAGTTAGCTAATCTGCCTACAAGTATTTCTACTAAGGAATTACAGCAGAGATTATCTCAGGTTGCTGAGGAATATCCAGCTATATATCCTCTTATTAGAGACGATAAAGTTTCTATTAGAAATGCTGAAGGTGGTATTGAAACTAAGATTATTCCTTCATGGTTAAAGCTTGATAAGGTTGATTCTTGGACTGCTTCGGATATGCTTCAGGTAGTACAGTTCATGCAGGCCTTTAATAATAATAAGAATAATTATCTTATTGGTGTTACCAAAGCTAATGGACAGTATACTTCTTTTAATGCTTCTACTATAGGTCATAGAGCACGTATTGCAGGTTCATGGCGAGCACAGTTGTCTAAGTGGTTACTCGAAGGAAAGTCTGATATTGTTAAGTTCTATACTCGTAATAAATATAAAGTATGGGAGTATAATAATGATACTATTAAGAAAGCATTCCCGAGAGTTCCTACTGCAGATAATGCTGAAGATTTCTTAAGAATCTTAGGTATTACTTACGATATTAATAATCCTGAAACTCTTCGGAGAGCTCTTCATACTAAGAAGTTCTTAGATAAGATTGGGCAGGTATATTCTCAGATTACTAAAGGAGCTATTAAAACTCCTATTGTTAATGAGAATCGTGATGGTGAGAATGAGAATCTCGATGTATTCTTAGATATCCAATCTGACTTAGGTATTGAAACTCTTGAGAATTCTCATATATCTCTTGGTGATGAAAGAATCTATGATCTTCAAAAGCCTGGATTTGCTAACCAGACTATTAATAAGATTAATAGAGTTATTGAAAATCCTGAGAGGCTTTACTCTGAGATGCCTCACCTTGATCCTACGGAGAATGTATATGTCACTCATTCATTGCTCCTTAATAAAGCACTTGTAGATAGACAAACTCCTAAGTTGTCTATTCTTATTCATGAAGGTAACATTGAGAGCTCTAACAATAATGGTACTGCTTATAAGGATATGAAACTTATAGATAAGTTATCTACAGTACTTAATATGACTATGCAAGGCAAGGATAATATTATGCGTCCTGCTGATAATGGCCAAGAGCGATTCTTAGATCATGGTGATACCTGGATTAATGCTAATACTACTCGTGGTGAAGTTATAGACATCTTTAGAGGTTATCTATGGGACGAAATAGCTAGATCTCATATTAAGGACAGAGCCTTTACTAACTTTAATAAGAATTATGTTAAGGGTACAGTTATTGAAAGTCTTTTAACTCCTAAAGAAGTTAAAGAGTTCTTAGTAGATACGGCAGAATCTCCTAATGAATTTGCTGATAGAATACTTAATACTATAGGTAGAGATGTTCTTACTACTAGAATTGAACAAATGATTAGTACTTGGACTAATAATGCTTATGGTAAACTCTTAGATTTAGGAGGTCTTAAAGAACTTGCTGGTGATAAAGTCCTTAACATGTCTCTTAAGCTTAGCACTAATCCTACGACTAATCAGTATCCCAGATCTGAGGTGATAAATTGGATTAGGCATGCTGTAGTTAATTATGCTATTGGTAACATTGAGCAGAGTAAAGTATTGTATGGAGATAACATCTTCTACAAGTCTTTAGGAGATGAGTTTAAGCGTCATAATGGAGCTATGGGTTCTAAGAAGACTTGCCTAACATCTGACGGTATCAACGTTACTATCGCTAAGAACTTTAAACGTATGGATGGTGCTGAAGGACTTACTGATAAGTATGGCAGGCCTATTCTTAAAACAGCAGTATTCTCTGATGTTCCTAGTTATTCTAAGCAACTCTATCAGATTGCTGAGATTGTAGATGCTGAGAATAATAGATATAAGATGCTTCGCAACGATGTCCTTGAAGCGTATGAAAAATCTGACAAGGCTAAATCTTTTGAGGATATGATGACTGAAGCACTTATTAAGAATGCTGATAAACTTGGTCTTAATAGTGCTCCATATGCAGATATGACAGAGGGTGATGGCTTTGGTATGATCTCCCTTGATGCTTATAGAGAATTTAAAGTTCGTGTAGGTGATTGGAATGTAGATTCTGAGAAGCTTTACCAATGGGAGGTTCAAGAGAGAGCGGGTGTTCCTAAGGAAGAGAGAGTCTTTGTAGACTTTGATGGTAAGAAATCTCCTCTCAAATATGGTAGCTGGGGACAGCAGGTATTTAACTCTTTGAAACCTCAGCACTTTGGACCTTTAGCAAATGTTCAAGGTTTTAAGCCATCTTTCTACAAGCTGTCATTAATGCCTCTTATCCCATCTGTTCTAAAAGCTTTAGGAGATACTAATCTTTCGAAACTTCATGAGATGATGATTAAGAATCAAGTTGGTGTTGCGGTGCACTATTCAGCTAATAAAGGTGTTACTACTAAGACTAATTCTGTAACAAATGAGCAAGGTGTACTTGTTACAAATACTGAGCATCCCTTCAATGATTTCTACGATAAAGAAGGTAACTTCTTAGTTAGTGATGATGGTACTTATCAAGGACCTTTAGACTTACTTACTCAAGATACATATTGGGAATACTGGGGAATTCAGGTAGATACTGGGGAACATAAGCACCATGATGTAGTTACTGGTACCCAGATGATGGTACAGATCCTTAATGGGCTCTTTGATGCTGGTGAGATTAGTGAACATTTTGGTGAGAATGCTCCTAAAGTTAAAGCTCTAACTGATGAATATATTGATTTAAATAATCAACGTATCAGACTTGGCAGGGATCAGCTTATTAAAGAGCTTGGACTTGTAGCTACTCAGAAAGGATGGAAGATCTCTGAGGAAGGTATTGTAAGTTTAGTAAATTCCTTACGGAGAGAGGCGATTGAGAGAGGCTTAGCAGATAATTATATTACTGCGATAGAACTTCTTAACGACCTTGATGATGGAACTACTAATATAGATATTCTACCTACTCGTGAAAAGATAGAGAGTATCCTTATGAGTAGAGCTGCTAGTATGACTACTTCTCAGAAGCGTCATGGTACTGCAGCTTTTCAGGTACCCTCAACTATGTGGGAGACTAAAGCTAGTCGTACTTATAATGAGGGTAAATATAAATCTTCAGATCTAGACTTTGTTGTAAAATATGTTGATGGTAAGCCAAAGATTACTTCAATGGAAGTATATCTTCCCTCACCGTTTAAGGGTATTACAAGCATTGGTAAAGTTCCGAAAGAACTTCTCGAACTTATAGGCTTCCGTATCCCTACCCAGGGATTAAGCTCTATTGAGACTATAGTAGTTAAGGGTTTCTTACCTGAAGCAGCTGGAGATATTATAGTCTTACCAACAGAGATTGTTGCTAAGGCTGGCTCGGATTAATATCATGGTCCGAGTAAAATTCTGTTAATTGCGGGAACCCCCTTAGAGTCTAAACTACCAAAGTGTAACAATGTTTAGAATTGGGCAATCCGCAGCCAAGCCCTTTAATAGGGAAGGCTCAACGACTAATACTTAAATAAAGTTTCCTTAATGGATAACAAAGCGTATGAAGACTAAATTAAACAAAGATTCAAGAAATTTATTAATAGCATTACTACTAGGAGATGGAACTATTAGTAGTAATAATGTGTTTAAACTCTCACACTCAGAAGCACAGAGAGATTACTTGGAGTGGAAAGTAAAACAACTTAATAATGCTGGTATTCGAAATAATGGTATACACGAATATATCAGTACTTGTGGATATAATACTGGTAAAAAAGTTTTATATACACAGTTAGGTATAACTACTTTTATTAAGTTGTTAAGAAGGATCTTTTATAAACCTAAGAAATATTTAGGTAATAGAAGACTTCTTAATAGATTAGATGAGCGAGGTATTGCCATCTGGTATATGGATGATGGCTGTATTAATTACCGAGTTACTAAAGATAAATGTCATGGTTTTTACATTAAAATATCTTTATGCGAAGATAAAGATACTGTGCAAAATGTGATAGATTTCTTTAGAGAAAAGTGGAATATTTCTTTCTATCCTATATCAGAAGGTAGAGGTACATACTCTCTATGTTGTGGCACAAAAGAAGGTATTAAATTTCTTGAAATAATCGAACCCTATGTATCTGAAGTTCCATGCATGATACATAAAATTACATACGATTTAAGTCAAAGATCTAGATCATTATATGATAAAGATTCTTTGGGTAGGGCTTTAAAGCCTGAAATGCAGAACACTACAGTTAGTAGTGAAGATATAGTCTAAACTTATATGAAAGTATAAGAATATTTGTATGATATTGATAAAATGTACTTATATGTACCTAATTATTATAAAGTTAAGGGACAGCTTAAGTACATAGATTATCCTCATTGGGAAGAGCAGTATGAGGAACTAGTTAACTCTTTTAAGGATGAGAAGAAAGAGGGTATCCTTGAAGCTCTAAGTGGATTCTTTGGTAACAGTGAATTACTACAAGAGCTTGCAGATACTGAGCAGACTCCTAAAGTATCTAAAGAAGAGTTTCACAAGAAAGCTATTGAGAATCGTATTACTCAGATTCAGAAAGAGCTTGCTCATATAGCTGAGAATGCTTCTAACTTTATTGCTCCTATTCAGACGAATATTCTTGAAGCTTCTGCTAAGAGAGCTATGAAGGCTGTCTTTGGTGACACTTATGAGATGGAGGCAGAGTATTATAAGTCTAAAGCAGCTCTTCCTAGTCTGCTAGATTCTACATATGTTCTACAGGTTGCTGAGAATTATATGGCTGGTAAGAAAGAGGTAGGTATTGCTGCTAATGCTGGTAAATTCTACGTCTTTGCATCCATGTATAACTTAGGTATTCCTGCAGAAGCTGTTCAAATTAACTTTGAGCATAATGAGGAAAATGGTATAGTTCAGCTTGGTAGGAAGTATACTGCTGGTAATAAGAAGATTCCTATCTCAGAGTTACTCAACCAGTGGATTAGTGCTGCTGTGGATGCTGCAAAATCTCCCTTTGGAGTTAACCTTGGAGCTACTCCTGCAACTTTAGGAACTCTTACTATGCTTACTATGGCAGGTGTTCATCCTGATACGTTAGCTTTATTTATGAATCAGCCTATCATTCGTGAATATCTTAAGTTACAACAGCAGTATGAGTCTCAGATAGCCCAGGAGAACTATGTATCTCCTAAGTCTCCTAGAGTTAAGGCTGGTACTGCTATGGCTAGATATAACAAGAATGAGATTCGGGCTTATCTATCTGAGAAGTATCCTCCTATTGATGCTGGAGCACCTACAAAAGTATTTACTACTGAAGAACTTGAAAGTTATATTGTTAATCAAAATCTTGCTTATCAGAGTCAAATTCTAGATGATTTTATTAGATATGTAGAATGGGGACGTAAGGTTGCAGATGCAATGCAAGGTACAACCTATGATACTAAGGATGGTGGTAAAAACCTTTCTGAACTTCTAATAAAGTTATATAAGAGTCTTACTGCTGGTAAGAATGTTGTTAACTATGATAAGCTTGTAGACGAAGGTTATATTGCAGGTTATAAGAATACTGTAGCTGAGTATAAATCATTCTTTGAACCTCTATTCCTACTGCTTAGAGATAAGCAATTTACGGATGGAGATACAGGATTATTTGATGAAGCGATTGCAAGATATGTTGGTTCAGCAACTCCTGAATTTAGAGCTATTACTAGTCTAAATAAATTCAAGAATGACTTCTTAACAGCTATTATTCTTAATACTCCTGATGCTACTGGTACTACCTTAATTTCCGAAAGGAAGAGATTAATGGTTGGTAGTAATAGTGTTCCTATGAAGCTAGCAAAATTACGGTCTGAGCCTGCTTATAAGGACAATCCATTATTCCAATCTTTAGTACCGATTTTGGATACAGTAAGGGATGATATTCATAATATTAAACCTTATATTGATAAAGATCCTTTAGCATCTAATGCAGTAACTTATGCATGGGAGCAGTTGTACTTACAAGATAGAGAGTTTGCTATAGATCTTATGAAGTTCTGCCTACTACAGTCAGGACTTCAGATGTCACCTCTTAATTATATAGATATTATTCCTGCACAGATGTACAAGGATTATATTGAACCTATGCTTAATTCTTATCAAGAATCTGGCTATGGCAAGTTAAGAGAAGCATTTATCTATGCATGGCAGTTATCTAACTATAATGATGATAATATCCTACCCTTCAATATGCGAATGGCCACTCAATTTCCTCTTGGAAAAAGATATGCTACGGATGCCGAAGGTAATAAAACTAAGAAGATTTATCCTGTAGTAAGATACTTTAATGCTAAGAACCAATCTGTAGAAAGTACTAAGTTGAACTTCCCCTTAGATTCTCAGTCTATAGGTAAAAATCACCAACGTCAGATCTATAATTTTAGTGATGACAGTCCATTAATGAAACTTATTAATGAGGCTATCAAGATTAGGGAAGCTAACCTTAATGAATCTTCAGAGTTCTACGAAGCTGAGCAAACTCTTCGTCGTCCTTATACCTTTGAGGAAGTTGAGGACTTCAGAGAAGAACAGCTTAGGTATGAGATAGAAAATGCTACAGATGAAGGTTTACATGAAGCTGAGCAAACTTCTTCTAATAGCTCGGAAAAAATTAAGAGAGCTTACTCTGTAGCTAAATATACTGGAGATATTACTCCAGGTGCTAATACTATATTTGTATTTGGCAGTAATCCTGAAGGCAAACATGGTGCTAGAGCTGCTAAAGTTGCAAGGAAGTTATTTGGTGCTATCTATGGTCAAGGAGAGGGATTGCAAGGTAATGCCTATGCTTTACCTACTAAAGACCTTAGAGTAAAAAGAAATAACAGTCTTAGAAGTATACCTCCTGAACAGATTATTGAGAACATTAAGAAACTTTATGAAACTGCAAGGCAAAATCCTGATAAACAATTTAAGGTAGCTTACAGAAACACCGATGAACCATCTCTTAGTGGTTATACAGGATTAGAAATGATAGATATGTTTCTAAAAGCTGGTTCCATTCCTACTAATATGGTATTTAGCGAGGAATGGGTAAATACTGGGAAGTTCAATCTATCAAAAGAAGGTGCTGACTTTGTTCAGTCAGGAGAAGAACGTAAAAATTTGTGTAAATAATTATGGCTAATGTATGTCCTAATACAAGCTCTCAGGCTTGGAAGGATTTAGTCAACAGGTTTGGTGAAGACATTGCTTGGGCATTGTATGTAAAGAGTGGGGATAATATCCCTACTCTTCGCCAAGCTTTAGAGACTATTAAATCTCTTCGTATAACTTATGAACCTATTTCTGCTACAGAAAAGATGGCTCTTGGTGTTGTAGATAGTAAAGGACGACCTGTTGTATATACTAATAGTAAAGCACAGTATGAAGCAGCAATTAATAAAGCTGCTCAGATTAATGCTAACTATGGGGCCTATAGAGCTAAGGTTGTTCCTTCCTCTCACTCTCCTAAGGGTAGAGAGTATTCTGAGGTATATGTAGAGAGATATGTCCTTCCTGAGGATTCTAAGCCTGATTTAAAGGTTTATGATGTCAAACCTGAGGAGATGTATCAGATTTTGAGAGAGTCTTCCAAATCGCCTATAAAGGGTCTTGATGGGCTTTTAAAGGATTGGGCTGGTAAAATAGGCTTCCAAGTAAATACTTGGGGGGAGATTACTGATAAAGAAGGTAATTCTATTCCTGCGGTGGCTCAGGTTGACATGGTAAGAAAGGTTATTACTGTTGCTTTAGATAAGGCAGATGCTACAACTCTCAGTGAGGAGTGTGCTCATATTATGGTAAGAATGCTTGGTAAAGAGAATCCTCTCTATCAGCGTTTACTAAAAGTAGCTCGTGATAGCTCTACATTTGCCAGAGTTAAGGAAGAGTATGCTGAAGTTTATAAGGGTGATGAAGAGCGAATGGTCGAAGAAGCTGCTGGTAAACTTATTGCTCAGGAAGTGGTTAGGCTTTATGAGAATAATTCTGAGCAGTATGTACCTGAATCTACTGGTATAGTATCAGCTATTAAAAAGCTTTTTAACCTCATTAAATCTTACTTCAAGCGTAAGGCTGAGGTAGCTAATCTTACAGTTGAAGGAATGAATTTAGATATGCAGCCCTTTACTGAAGTAGCTCAGATGATGCTTCGTAAGCAAGTTACTGGTCTTGATAATCTAGAAGCAAATATCCAGGAGGGTGATTATTATTATGAGTTAACTCAAGATATGATTGCTACCCAGTTAGACGCTGAGGATTATCTCAAGAACTTAACTGTTAAATATGATGTACAACAAGGAGCTTATATTAAAGCTGATGGTACTCCTGTAAGTCGTCGTGTATCAGATATTGTATCGAGAGGTATGCGCAGACGCTTTAAGGTAACTTCTGATAATGAGAATGAAGATACTGATAAAAAAGCTCGTATTCGTACTATTAAAGGTACTATAATACATGGGTATCTTGAAGCTTTAATGAATGATCGTATTGAGGGTAGGAATTCTACTAAGGAATCTATTGCTCAAAAGGTTCATAGTAAGCTTTCTAATTTACCAGAGTTTGAAGGTCGAACTTCTGCTTACATAAGAGAATCTGCACGTTTAACTGATAAGCAGTTTAATAATCTAAAGGAAGCTGCAAGTAATTCTTATCGAGAGATATTAGCAAGACAGGCTTATATAGATTCTCAAACTGGCACAAAAGGTAGTGTGAAGATCTTTACAGAGCAAATTATCTATGATGAAGTTAGGGATATTGCTGGTACATGTGACTTAGTAGCTATCTATTCTAATGGAGTTATTGACATTTATGACTATAAAACTCATGAATTTACTGAATCAGGTGGAGAGATTGTAAGTGAAATTTCTGATGCTACTAAAGATAGTTGGAATATCCAAATTACTCAGTATAAAAACATCTTTACTAATGGTATTCGCAAGAAGGCTGAGGCAGAGAATCGTAATGTAGTTGTTAACTTTGGTGCCACTAGAATGTTACCTATTAATGTACAGTTTGCTGCTGATAAAGATACTGGTGAGACTAGTGTCTTTGGATTTGGTAAAGTAAAACCCTGGTCTTTAGAAGTACATGCATTAAATCCTGTATCATTAAGTGAGGAAGTTGATCTTGACCCCAAGCTAGCTCGACAGTTAGAGAAGCTTTACCAGACTAGTAATGCTCAGCATAGTAAATATCTTAGAACAAACTCTCAACTTGATAGAGATGCATGGCAAAGAACTCAGGATCTTATTCAGAGTATTCTTATAAGACAGGACTATTCTTACTTATTTAGAGAAGTAGAGGATATGTCTAGATCTCTTCAGAGAAGATTAACCATACCTTTTGGTCAACCTGGCTCATTAACTGCTAATGAAATTCTTGAACTTAAGCAACGTTCAGATGTATATTTAGACTTTTTCCAAGGAGCAATTGATGTTATTAATGTTGATGAAGATCTTGACATGAGAATGAGATTAAATAATGCTTTACGAGAAGTATTATTTATTCGTAATTTACTCAGTCAAAAGCCTGTAGATATGTTATTAGCAACTACTGGTGTAGACATTTCTCAGCCTGGCAAACATGTAGGTTGGTGGGCAGGATGGTTTAGTAAAGTTAGTGAAATTGCTCATCCTATCTTTAGAGCATTCTCCAAGCTTTTAAAAAGTGCTCAGGCTAATATTCACGACCAGCTTATGACTACCTATGAAAAGGTTAAAGGGCATACTCAGGCTCTTCAGGAATGGGCGGAAGCTAATAACAAAACTGTTCAAGACGCTTTTAATATGATTGTCGATACAAAGACTGGTCAGCTTATTAATAAGTATTCTAAAAAATTTTATGAGGATTTAGAGAAGGCTAGATCTATTAAGACCAGAAGTGCTAAATTCTTCTTAGATAACTATCAAATTGAGCATAATCCTAAAGGAGGCTATCAATATACTGGAAAGGCTTTAGAGGACTTTAATAAGGCCAAGAAGGAATGGCTTACTAGACTTGAGAATGCTAAAGGAACTGCTCAGGAGACTCGTGAACAAAATCGTTATCTTGCATGGCGTAAGATGAATGATTTAAGCTATAATAAGTGGGCAATGTTCCAAAAGTATAACATGTTTGTTAGAGATAAATATCGTGTTGAGAATCCTGACTATTATAGTGAAGAGTTTAATAAGATTAAAGATATCAAACCTCTTGTTGATTATTATAATATGTATGTAAATTTCAACGTAGAGTTTGAAAATATCACTGGTAGAACGATTAGTCAGAGGTTTATTGCCAATGTACGTAATGATCTATTTGATTCTATTTTTAAGAATGGCATTGGTGCCTTAACAGACCTTACAGCTATTACTCTTGGAGCTCTTGAGACTAGGGATGAGTCTGATGTACTTTATAAGAGTAAGGATGAAACTTCTGGTATGGACTATGCCGGTAATCCTATTAAGCATGTGCCTTTATTCTTCATAGATCCTCTTAAAGACAATCTTACTTCTGCTGATATAGCTAGAGCCGAAGCTGCTATAGATCCTACTCTGGCAAAGGATACTGATGAATGGCGTTTTGCTCGTAATACTCAGCTTCGAAAGATTGCTGAAGAGAAAGGTCTTCGACATAAGTCTTATGATCTATCAAGAGTTTTAATGCTAATGGCTCAATCTGTTTATACTTATCAGCATATGAAAGAAATTGAGGCTAATGCTCAGCTTCTTTTATATCATGCTAAGACCAATGGGGCTAAGGTTTTCGTAGAAGACAACCTTCCTAATATGGATAAGTGGGTTGGTAAAATTCGTACAGCTCTAGGATTATCTTCAGATGATGTTTCTACATTAGAGAAATTTATTGATCTATATATCTATGGAAAATCCGTTCAGAGTGGAGGTACTTTTAACTTCATGGGTAAAACCTATAGCTTTGGTAAATTGGCTAAGAAAGTTGTACAATGGTCTTCTCTAAGTACTTTAGGATTTAAACCTATCCTAGGCTTTAGAAACTATGCTCAGACTATGCTTAACTTCCAGATGATAGAAATGGAAGGTCTTTATTATAATAAGAAGTCTACTAAGTTATCTGAGAAGCTTAAGAAGGAAGATCCTACTAAGTATTATGGAGCTATTGCTTTCTTCCATATAGGCAATGAAGACATTTGGAAGAAGAGAGCTATAGAGCTTTCTGCTAATAAGACTAATAGGATCTTCAATGTCGAAAACGCCTTCTATCTGCTAGAAAAGACTGACTCTAATATTGACCGTAAGGTATTAACATCTATGCTCTATGCTTGGGGTTATGATGAGAATAAGAAGAAGTTAGTCAGCTTAAGAAGAAGTCCTAATGCTATACCTGTAGCTGATCTTATTCATATGTCTGAGGATGGTAAGATGACCATTGATAAGCTTTCTAGAGAAGATATTATTAGGTTTAGAACTATTGCCCAAAGCGCTGCTACATCTGTGAAAGGTGTTATGCCTGCAGAGGATAGGTATCTTGCTAATACTACTATAGCTGGTACTCTTATCATGCAGTATCGCAACTGGCTTCCTGGACTGTTAAATGTTCGATTCAAGTCTCTTCAAAAGAATGAAATTCTCGATGAATATGATGTAGGCAGATTCAGAGTTGGATGGGGCGAAATCGCTACTGGAGGTGAACAGATAGGTAAGTCTTTTGGTAGACTACTACTAAGATCTATACCTATCTTAGGATACCTTGCAGGAGATAACATTGGGCAGAATGAGAAGGCCGCTCGCAAGCAATATGATGAATATTTTAGACAGCATCCTAATGAATCTAAATTAGACTTTACATTCGAAGAATTTTGTAATTTGAGACTTCAAAAATTAAAGGCTCTAGGTTTTGAACTACAGTCTATTATAGGTTTATTCCTGGCAGCTATGATAGCTAAAGCTTTAGTACCTGATGAACCCGATGATGATCTTACAGGATGGGCTACTAAATTAGCTACACAGAACTTATATAGATCTTTATATGGTGCATATCTAGAGGCATCCTTCTTTGTAGACATTAGTAGTGCTACAGATATTATATCCTCTCCTATGGCTGTAATGTCTTATGTTACTAATCTTATGGGGTTCTTTAGGAATACTATTGATGAAACTCGTGACCTTGTAGTAGGTAAAGACTACAAAGGTTTATTATGGTGGGAAGAAGATAAGAATGATAAGACCCGTCCTTTCTACTTCACATCAAGACTAACCCCTGGATTTAATGCTGCACAAGACTTCTTTGATATATACGATACATTTACGTTTAATCAACGATAACCTGAAGTCTAAAAAAAAATTCCCCGGTAGGCGTATAACCTATCGGGGATTTTTATTACTCTACCTTGACATTGAAAGGTTTACCGTATTCATAGGGTTCTTCAGTAACGAAATATCCTAAGACATCTCCAAACTCCTGTAATCCTTGGTAAACATATTTCTCTGTAGTACATTCACAAGTTTCTTCGTTTAAATAACTGACTTTCATTAATGTCCACAATATTCTGTTGGGTAAAGCAGCAGAGGCTATTCGTGAAAATTCTATTGGACTATATAAAGTACCATCATACTCAGCAACTGGATTAAATTGGTTCTTTATAGGTCTATAATTCTCAACGAATTCTTCATAAGTGATTGTCTTCATCTTATTTAAAATATGCTACTCTAGCTTCAGGAGTAAGCTTATAGATGAGAGCTTTATCCTGGAACTCAGGAAGGTCATATGCATCCGAATAGCTCATTGCTGAGGTAAGATAATCCTTAAAATTCTCAATTTTCTGAGCAAGAGTATGAGTGACTTTAACAGTCCTACTAATACCTTCAGAAGTTCTAAGGGCTTCCTTCCCCATCTTCTTCTGAGCAATCTTCGTAGACATGCCATAGTACTCACGTTCAACTACTCCTCCAGAAGAGACTATAGTCTTACCACAAGCCTCTTTACATTCTGCAAAGAACTGCCCACACATCACAAAGTCTGCACCTAAAGCAAGAGCTTTAATAATATCATCATAATTTCTGAATCCACCATCAGCTACAATTTTAGGATAGTATGGGAGAGAGTCTGCCAGTTGAATACGACGAATAAGGTCTAGTAACGTAGCCATAGGAAAATGCACTCCTGTATTAGCAGAAGTAGTACACCTAGAACCAGTTCCTATACCTACTCGAACATAATCTATCCCAACTTTTGCATACTCTATATAAGTCATGGGATTGGCTATATTTCCTACCATTAGAACAAGTCTATCTCCAAAGGTATCCTTAGCGATAGTGCAGAGATCTAAGAGTGTTTGCATATGACCATTAGCTACATCTATACAGATATTAGCCTTAAGATCATTTTCCTCTAAGACTGTAAGGATTTCAGTTGCAGAATCTCTGTGGCAGAAGGTTTCCACAAACTCGGTCTGTGACATCCCCACAAATGTCTTAATCATTAGATGCTTTCTAACATCTAAAGATACTGTTCGTGGTAGAACTGTGAGAATCTCCGCGCTAGCAAAGGTTTCCCAATTGGTTTCATCAATAACACAATCCATAGGAGCTGTAGCAAGAGGAAGTAACCCCTTAGAATAATAGGGGTTACATTCTTTCCTACTAGCTATTCTAGTGGTAGGTGCTGGAACTATGCATACATCATGTAAGCCTAGTAATGGAGCTCTGTCAGTTGCAATCATCTTCTCCCAATGTCTCTTACGTGTCTTGCTCTTTCTTCTTCCCAACGAGCTTCAAGTTCTGCTGCTTGTATTGGAACTGCTTCCTCAAAGTTGTCAGGACCAAGTACAGCTATGTCATCAAGGGAAATACAACCAGCCTGATCTTGTAACATAGCTTTTTTAGAATATCCACATATTTCTCTAGCAAGATCTTTTCGAATTCGGGTAGCAATAAAGGTAGCTTCCCTCTGAGCCCCGGGAACACATCTTTTCTGAATGAGATCATGCCAATCTTTTTGAAATCCTGTCATGATTTGCTCGGTCTTAGTATAGAGTGTAAGGAAATCTCTTGCATTCTCAGGGCGACTACCATTTTGAATTTCATCAAGATAGTCTAACTCTGCAAGTTTGCAGCGAGAAAGAACCTTATTAAGTCTAGGAGCTTCTTCAAGGAGATTAAGGACAAATCTCTTTTTCTCATCCACAGGAAAGCATAATGCTAGTTGGTTCCTCATACTCTCGTTGTTGTCACCATCATCAGGAGTAAAGTACCACTTATCATCTATACCTTCAAGAGTTCCTGTCATTGACCCAAACCAACCTTCAGATCCCATAGGAATAACAATGCTAATTTCATTATTAAATCGTTCCTTAGCATAGTTACAGTATCGAGAGCTCTCTTTAGAGTGTGAAAATGCTCGATGCCTAACATATTGCTCTGAGATTTTAAAGTTGGTAATGATTCTGAAAGACCTTCTGCGGTAAGGATCGTCCTTCTCAGGAATGAAGAATTCTATACCTTCCGGAAGAGGATCATCTTTCAAAATAATATCTGCGAGGGTAGGAAGAGTTTGACAGATATATCTGAAATTCGTGTAGTAATAAATTTTACCATTATTTTCCATTATGTGGCACCAAGGAAGCTCACGTAGAGGCAGGGGAGAACTTTTCGACACTACAAGGTATATGCTGCCATGTTCTAGCACTGAAAAATGATTTTTTCCTCTAATCATTTCAACGAATGATTTTGCCGAGGAATCAGTAATCTTATCCTCAGATTTGTAACATACTCTACCAGCAAGCTCAATGTTTTTTAAGAGCCCATTATCAGGTATTATTTCTGCTTTTGTATAGCAAATTCTCATAAAGTAATCAATTTCGGTGAATATGTAGGTCTATAATCCTCATTTAAATAGCTTACATTAACTATTTTATGAGTTCCCCAATCTGATAAGTTATGATTTCCTGAGTGAACATGTCCACAGATAATAAGATCAATCTTCTTATCCCAGATCATATCTCTCAGAACATAACTACCATAGTCGGGGTAGGCATCTGAACCATAGACATTACCAGTATTAGCAGCATCAAATGGTGGGGTATGTGATATCAAAATGTCACAATTTGGAATCCTCTGAAAGACTTCATGAGCTTCTTTATCATTTAAGCTAAAGGCCCATCCTTCAAGATCTGTGACATTAGGGGTTCCGTAGAAAGTCTTATGACCATACTTGTAGGAGCTATTTCTTAAATAAACAAGTTTGTTCTCCTTGCCAAGTTTAAGAGTTACACCTCCAGGTTTATCATAGTCTTCTAGGAAAAAATCATGGTTACCAGCAACAAGAATAATTTTGATACAAGGTAAGGATTCACACCAAGGAATGAATGTATTTCCAAACCATATTGCACTTAAAAGTTTATCTCGTTGTATATGAAGAGGACTAATGTCCCCTGCAATGCACACAACATCACATGGGGACATGTCCTCAGCTTTGGGTAAATAACCATGTAAATCTGACAGTGCACAAATTTTCATAGTTACTCATTCTCCAGCCATGCTGCAGCCATAATACAATAATTAGCCATGTCTTTTAACGTATCAGCCAAAGGCTCATTTACCTGTGCATCAGCTAATCGTTGACGGTCGCACAAGTTAGCAAGGCGTTCAAATTTGTCATTGATCCTCACTACTCCTGCGATAAGCCCAAACTTGTTTAATGACTTCTCAAAGGAGTTACCATAATCGCGATTCTTAGCAATAAAAGTTTGCTTAATTTCTTCATGTACCTTATTATAGTCCATTACCATCAACAATTTGAATTAGCTCCTGGACAGTTACTTTACCGGTATGTCTGCCAATTTCTTTACCATCCAGACCTATAAGGACTAGGGTCGGAAGACCTCTTACCTTATACTTCTCCGCCATGACCTCATCCTCCTCGATATTAATCTTAGATATGATAATCTCTGGCCTCATAGCTCCTAATTGCTCAAGAGCTGTATCTGCTGAAATGCATCCCTGACACCAGGGAGCACCAAACTTTATAATTTCTTTAACCATATTAATGGATCCAATGATCCCCTATAACTACATCAGCATCTAGAGGAACTGTTTTGCAGAACAAGAGTCCTGCTTTGCGCATACATTCTACTAACTTATTAGCTACTTCTTCTGCTATCTCAGCAGGAGCTTCTATATTAGCTTCATCATGCACTGGAATGCAATATTTGACTTTGAAAAGAAGGTCATTTTTCCATAGCCACTGAAAGAACATTATGGAGAATCTTTTGAAGCATATAGCACCACGAGCTTGAATTCGGTAGTTAATGCTTTGCTTCTCAGAATCAGCTTTTCTACGAAAGAAATGCTTTACCATTTCTACTGAGGGATGCTTAGGATCCTGTGCTTTTAGCAGTTTATATTTGTCCCAGAAACCTGGTTCAGACATAGTAGCTTTCTCTTTCATAAGCTGGTCATAGTCATAAATAAATGCCTTGTGGCCATACTCAGGACAATGTTCAATATAACCTACTCTCATTACTTCCTTACGGCACCAAGACTGGTATTCAGCAACTCCTGAGAATTGATTCATATAGTTATTATAAATCATTGTTGCTACTTCTGGTTCGAAACCATAAGTGGCTACAAGAGTTGAGTCATTCCCACCATAATTAAAGCAAAACTCTGGCCCTTTGGCCTTCTTACGGAGTAAAGGGAACTTTTCTTTAATCTCAGCTACAGAACAATCAATCTCTTCAGGAAAAATTGCCTTAGCAACTAGAGAGTGCATATCACCACTACCATGAAGAAATTCTTCAATCATAGCCTTATCATTAGCTATGTTGGCAATAAGTACACTTTCTTGGCCTTTATAATCTGCAGAAATCCATAGATTACCGGGCTCTGCTACAAAACAAGCCCTAGTTTCGGCGTCATTAGGGAGATTTTGGAGGTTAACCATAGGTTTACCTATGTCCTTATCTTCACCACCTCCACTAGACAACCTGCCGGTGTCCATTAACTGTGAGAAGTTAGTGTGAAGTCTCCCAGATATAGGATTAACGTTATCTATGAAATTCTGACCATAAGTAGAACAAGTCTTCTCACAACCTTTGTAAGTTAGATATAGTTCAGCTATAGGACTAACATCTTTTTGAGGCTTAATAATTTTGGCCTCTACAGACTTTTTCATTTCCTTAGTCTTCTTATCCCTAGTCCAGAGATTGAATCCTAATTCTTCAAAGAGTTCTATAACTTGCTTAGGACTGGACCAATTCACTTTACATTTAGGACCAGTAGATGTAGGATTAAAGAGATCTTGTTGAACACATTTCTCAACATACTTCTCTCCACAATTCTCTATAACCCAATTGTCCAATGCTTCAATAGCATCTGTAAAGACTTTAAGGTCTTTATCCATCTTAACCTTCCACTTGTCTACATCTAATTTAACTCCACAATACTCTATATAAGCTAATACTACCACGAACATATTCTCAAGTTTTATAGCTCTAAGAAGATCTTTCTCCTCTAAAGCTTTAAGCTGAGCCTTCATAAGTGGAATGAGATATTCTACATCTCGGCAGCCATAGACTATTACTGCATCACTTGCTCCTTCGTAAATAATATTGCCTCTAATAGTCTTATCCAGACTAACTCCTAGATAGTGCTCACAGCAATGCTTTAAAGCTAAACTATGCATACCCCCAGGATACCCTAACCATAACAGCTTTTCTGCTAGGAAAGTATCAAAGACATGTTTAATTACAATCCTCCTATGAAAGAAGAATTTAAGGTCAAATTTTGCATTGTGAAGTATAAATGTATACTGTGGATTTTCGAAGAAGTCCTTTAACTCTCGTATATCTACTGTATCATCTATTGCAAACTGATTATGTTCGTCACCCACCTGAACTAACAGAAGAGATTTAGTATAAGGGCTGAACCCATTAGTCTCAGTATCGAGACCAATGAATTCATGCTCCTTAAAGTATTCTCTTAGATCAGCTATTGTTGCTAGCTGAAATGGGGTGTCATCAGATATTATTCGGGATTGGTTCGTTACCAGGTACCTCACGTTCTAATTCTACTGTCCAGATGTCGACCTCATCATTATGGTTAATCTTCTTAACCCTAAATAAAGTTCGTTCTCCGGTAGTTACGTTAATGGCAGGTAACAATTCCCCTTCACACACTTCAGGTCCCTTATCACACGAGACACAAAGTCTTGTAAAATCTTTATAACTTACACCTAAGAAATTCTCATAATGAAGTTTTGCAATTATACCAGAAACATTCTCAGAAAGAGGAGTTAGGATAGTGAAGAAGTGTTTGTTACCTCTACCATACCTAAACTTATTCATCTTTCTGATCTGCTTCAAATGAGTTAATCCAAATACATCTTTCGTCGAAGTCTATAGCCCAACGATACTTCTCAAAGAATGTTGCACCTAAGATTCCTACTATGATAATATTGGATTTTTGTCGAATAAATTCCACTGCAGGAGTCATGTCAGATACTAGGAAAGGGATGTCTTCAAAGACATCTCTCTTAAATGATAAAGACGATCCTACATAAGGACGACGTTCAGTGGTTCCATTAGTGGAAATAATATGATCTGAACATTTAAGGTCATTAAAATATTTAGGATCTACGGAGTCATAAAAATCTTTAGCAATAACATTATTAGTAGCCCCACTATCAACAAGGAAATATCTCAGTTCACCTGCGATCTTCATCTTAATAAGAGGAACTTTAACCTTCTTAAAATGCTTTTTAAAAGATACTTTATACTTATTTGCAGCAAGGTTCTGCTGCTTTATAGTCTGATAGATACCTAGATAAATCTTACCTACGGAGGCCAAGACCAACCCTCCTACTACTATACCGATTACTGTACTCAGTACACTCATTACTTTACTTCTTTATATCCTCCAGATGCACCATATCCTCCTCGATCAGGGTTGTTAAGATATTCTACCTTGTTAAACTCAATCTTGGATACAAAGAGCCACTTAATCTTAGTCCAGATAGAGGCTCTCTGGGAAGGTTGCAGTCTGAACTGAACGATTCTTTCTCCTACCAGAATAGTGCTAGCTCGATCTGCTTTAAGGTAAGCAGACCAAATGTCATTGTCACCACTATAAGAGGAGTCAATTACGCCCTGACTATTTACTAATGTTACACCCTTGTTCCCATAAAGACTACTTCTAGGTAGAATTACAGCCTCAATACCCTTAGGTAATGACATTGCAATACCTAAAGATACCTTCTTAGCATCATACTCTGTAATACGAGTATTATATGCATTATGAGGAGCTGCAAAATCTACATTTTCCGCAGCCATAAGATCAAACCATTCACCTTTATCAGTGATTACAGGTTTGATACTGGGATCTACTGAGCGATAATTAACTACTAACTTCATTTTGTCAACATTAATAAACATAGTGAATAGCCACAATTGTTACATTTCTTACAGCCTGCCTCTCGTGATAATTTAGTACCACAATCAGGACATGAATCTTCTCCAATATCTTTAGTGCAATACTTCATAAGTACACGACATACAGCTGATGTGAAAGAAGCAATGTTTTCATTCACCTTCTTAGCAGTAGCTATTACATACTCTATAGGTGCTCCATGACGAAGCAGCATTGAGATATAGATTGAACTAGACCTCTCCTCTAACTTGTCATTGGCAAGATGAATATTCTCAATAATGAGATCGTGGTCACCTACGAAATTATAACAACCCCGCTTAACCTTTATGATCTTACCTGATTGAGGCAGGAAATTTCCTTCTCCCAGCTCAAATGCAAAGGTTTCATAAGGTTTGCCTTCCATTAAGCCTACAATTACAGCATACTTAACTTTTTTGACCTTAACCACATGAAGCTCTGCATCGAGAGTCTTAGGTCTCTTAGGAGCACTATGTTGTTCAAAGAGTTGCTTAGGCTTAGTGTCTGTTACTAGTACACCAGCTCTACAACCATCTCGATAAACAGTTACTCCTTTGAGATTATACTCCCAAGCTTTAAGGTAAATCCTACTAATCTCTCCCTCTGTAGTGGAACTGGGTAAGTTCAAAGTACTTGAGATACTATGAGTAGTGTAATGCTGCACTATAGATTGCATTCTAAGACGAGTGTCCCAGTCAATCTCAGGAGCAGTATTTTTGTACCAAGGAGACCAACTAACAAGACGAGTTAGTTCATCAGCTGGCATCTTCTCAATGTATTCTAACGTTACTTCTATAGTAGGAAGGTCTAACTTCAACCTTGCCCATTCTAAGAAGGGTCTGTGGAATACTTTGAACTCTTGGTACTTCTCACCATTCTGATCTACAAAGTTATGAGGCTCCCCTTCTACACACTTCTTACGACGCGTATAATATAGGGAGAATACAGGTTCAATACCTGATGATGTTTGTGTGAGGATACTTACAGTACCCGTAGGAGCTACTGTAGAGAATGATACATTACGGCGGCCTACTTTGAGCATTCGATCATAAAGATCGGGGAACATTTTAGCTACCATCTGATACCATTCATTGCCTTCTACATGGGCCTCTTCCATACTCTTGTCCCAGCCTAGGAAAGTACCTCTCTCTTCAGCTAAGTCAATAGTACTCTCAAGTTCTGCTCTAAAGATAGTATTCATTATAGCATCAACTGCGCCAATACCATCATCATTGAATCCTACCTTAAGCATTGCAAGAGTATCTGCAAGCCCTGTAAATCCTACTCCACATCTTCTACTTGCTAATGCTGCATCACGTACAGCCATCCAGAGCTTAAACTCTCGGTGATTATCACCTTTAGAAGATGTAATATGCCCTAATATTTGACCTATAGCCTCTACTTCGAGGTCTACAAGGTCGTCTCCTAGCCTGATTGCTGCCTTCGCTACTTTCCGCAATAAATCATAATCTATAGAGGCATCCGGATAATAAGCTCGTTTAACAAACGAAGTGAGATTGATATGAATCAATCTACAGCTATCATACGGCTGCATAAAGATTTCTCCACAAGGATTCGTAGATACACCTCGGTACTGAGGATAAACTCCATCGGGACTAAATTCAACGTGACGGTCTTCGAACATGATTCCAGGTTCGGCAGTATTCCATGCACAATGAATTAATAGTTCCCAGAGTTTACGAGCCCTTACCTTCTTGTAGTAACAACATGTATCCTTACGAGGATGCTCTAAACATAAAAGCTTACCATATTCAAGATCTTTAAAGGCAGTATTTTCTGCTCTTGTAGTTACAGGCCAACGAAGAATGTAATCTTCATCGTTTGTGACTGCCTTCATAAAGTCATCTGTGACCTTAACACTAATGTTAGCCCCAGTAACTTTAGAAAGATCCTGTTTCTTAGTGATAAACTCCTCAACATCAGGATGACGAATATCCAATGTTAACATCAGAGCTCCTCGTCTTCCTCGTTGAGCTACCTCTGTGGTTATTGCAGAATCTACATCCATAAAAGATGCAGCCCCAGTAGAACTTTTAGCAGCATTTTGGACAACAGCACCCGAAGGACGGAGTGTAGAAAGATCCTTTCCTACACCTGCGCGACGCTTCATAAGATGAGCTTGTTCTTCTCGAAGCTTCATAATTCCTGAATACGAATCTTCAGGCTGACCTATTACAAAGCAGTTTGATAACGAAGATATGGTTTTACTTCCAAGACCTGCCATTACTGACCCGCCAGGTACTATGTAATGAAAGTCTTTAAAAAGTCCATAAATTTGCTCTTCAGTAAGGGCATTTTTACCACCATAGTTAGCTTCTATACGTGCAAATTCTTTTGCCATACGGAGATGCATCTGGTCAGGATTAGACTCTATAAGCTCACCATTCTCATTACGCAGCGCATACTTATCAGTCCAGACCTTAGCTGCTAATTCATCTCCTTTGAAATATGTTAACGCATCAATATTTCTCATTAACGAAGGTATTTAGAGAAATCAATAACTCGCTCTCCTTGAGCTTTATAGGTCTCATAGGAATAGTCGAACTTATTATTCTCAATATGCCACGTGGCTTCTTTTACAAGCTCACGCCAACTCTTGTACCCATTTCTCTGCAAGAGAGCTTGCTGATCGTCTATAGTGTTTACATTAAGACGAGTTACTGGGTACACCCATACCATAGGAGTTCTTTCAAACCTGTTAATTACCACGAATTTGAAAGGAAGGATTGTGAAATCCTTGAAATACTCATCTTTAGAAATTACATCTAATAGGATCTGAGTATACATGGTAGCTTGGATATAATAATCCCAATCCAGTGCAGACAGTTCAAACTTCTCCTCCTTCTTACCAGAGGTCTTTAAATCTATCGGCTGAATAGTCTTTGCTTCATGATCTACTATAATCCTATCGAACATACATCTAATGAGTTGCCCATGATAGGTGGATGAAAATTTTAATTGATTCACCCTCTCGACGTTAGTCTCAAAAGGATCCTCATCTCCCATATACTTCTCAGTAAATGGGTGGGTCTTAAGAGTTTTAACACATAGGTTTGCCAGTGCTAAATCTTCCTCAGACATGATAATCTTTCCTTCACTCTTCTGCAACATTGTGTAATAGAAAGATTGCTTATCTAAGCGATCTAATCTTGTAGAATTATTCCACGAAGCCCCATATTCAAAGAGGTCTAATGCTTCAAGCTTAACCTCTGTAGGTACAAAGGAGAAACTCTTAGCATCAGGAACTTTCTTATAAATATAAAGCATCATAGAAATGATTGTTGCTGGAGGAGTTTTCATAGATGTTATGAAGAACCTTTCCTCTAAGAGTTCGGGTTCAGTCATTAAACAGTCTACTAAGGATCCAAATCTTAAAGCCTCCGACTCGTCATGAGAGGGGGTTACTAATACTTTAGGATCCTGTGAACGAAGGAACTTAGCAAGCATGGAGTATGAGAAGCCACCAAGCTTCCTGTACTCCGGCTCACTAATGTTGAGGGACAGTTCTTTAATACTCTTCATCATAAGGGATGTTGAGTTCATCCTCTTCATAGTCATTAAGTCTAAGATATTCCACGATTGTTGATTCCAAATCTGCAAAGATGGCGAACATCTCGTCATACAATGGTTTGTCCTCCAAACTTACGGGTTTCTTAGATTTAAACTTAATAAACTCAGAAGTAACTATCTCTTTGATTGAAATAAGATTTCTACTGTCAAGCCAGTATTTCACTCGGTTGACATCAGATTCCTTAAGACACTGCTTAGATAACTCAGTTATTTTGCTGATATAATTCATGCCTCAAAATGTTTATAGATTGCCTTATTTGGGCAATATTATGAGGTTCAAAGAATATGTAGGGTTCACCTACGTCTTCTAAGTAGTGGAGAAATAATTTCTTCTTAAGAGGATAAGCATCGTTTGGTTTGCCTTTAGCGTCGTAATATACATGCCTTTCTCGGAATATGAATTCAAAGTCTGGTGTATAGGTTAAATCCCTATAACTACTAGACTTAATTAAATCCTTTTTACGAGGAGCATATACGATGCCAACTTCTAATTTTGAGGAAGGAAGTAGCTTATACTTAACTGGTTCATAAAGAGGCTCAAATCCTGCTTCTTTGAGCAACTTATAACAGTTACACTCTAAGCGACTTTTGAAGTTGATACCATCATAACTAATGCTTTGGGCGTTCTTAACTTTCTTATTCTCAGCCACTAGAACTTAATTTCATCACCATTAAGATCACGAAGTATTTTGTTAATATCCGTGAACATGGTGGCTTCGAATCCACACCCTAACCTACAGAAGTATGCGGGGTGAGGATACGTTAAAATGTGGTTGTTAGAACCCACATACTTTCTAAATGCCTCGGCTACTTTACCTAATAATACATAGATCAATCCTGGGTTATACTGATTCAATGCAAGAATAAGATCTCGTATGAAAGGATGCCAGTATTGAGTATGGCTACCAGGCTGTTTAGCTCTTACAGTCAATGCAGCATTTAGTAAGAGTACTCCCTGTTGCTCCCAAGATATTAAAGTCTGGTCAAACTCATCATTGAGCTTGCCAAAATCTCTAAATACTCGGTCTCTAAGGATAGAGAGAGATGGACTAATATCCCCCACCTCCGGAGGGTTTGCAAAGGCTATACCTGTTGCAAATCCCTTCTGGGGATAAGGATCTTGCCCTATAACTACTACTCTTACCTTATCGTAAGGACACTCCCTAAAAGCTTCAAAGACTAGATTTTTTGGAGGATAAACCTCATACTGCCTGTACTCTTGGTTGAGTACAGACAGGATGGGTTTAACTTCGTTGGCATTTATTAACTTGTTCCAACTACCGAACATTTCTGCTAGTGTTTCACCGTAGTAACCAGGTCAGTACCGAAGTCCTGTTCACGGTCAATACGAAGATCTATCATACCTGCGGGATCGTTATACTTATTAGCAAGCTGACGGAAATAGATCTCACGATATTGAATGTAATCTACGAGTTGTAAGGAGATACGTCTGGAATAAACATTCGTTACAACATCTTCCAGAGTAACTCCCAAAGTACTCATAGGTGACTTCAACAGCCGATCCTTATTTTTAATAGCATACTTAAGTATAGCTGCACAGATAAACATCCAGTTGATGATCTTCTGGATATTAAACGTCGGAGCATGGATGCGGAATTCCGCAGTCTTTCCCTGCTTCTTAAAGAGCAGGTTGATGATGTTGGCCCATACATAGCGAGCATGAATGTTCCACTTGGCACGATCCTCCTCATCCATAGGATGTGGATATGTCAGACATCCGTCGAATCGCATTCTGTCACCTGAACAGTAAGTATAATACTCCTCAAAGGAAGCATATTTACGTAGCCTGGTGCAATAGTCCTTGCCCTTAGCTTTGAACTTACCGGTGTTAAATGCGAATAAAGGCATGATACGTCCGATCTGAGGCTCGATCGCAACCAGGAGCTTATACAGAGCCCAGATAGATTTTGCCTCGATAGGATAGCCTCCTAAATGCACGTGGAGGGAACACTCCTTATCAAAGGTAGTACTCTTCTGGAGAGCCTTTACCTGATTAATAAGAAGGTTGAATCCCTCAGGACCTTGCATAGGAATAGTGGTATATTCAATACCCGAGATGGACCCATCTCTCAGAGGAATGAGACCGAGGTTGAAACAGTCAGCTTGGCTAATCTTACCCGCAGCAGTTTCGAATTCGAGCCCAAAGGAGAATTCTCCGAACTCCTTAACATCCTCAAGATTAATAGGATTATTAATCCGCATATCACGAGGATATTTCAGGAATTTCTCCATGTGTTTACTCGACGAATACTCCTGATTGAAAGAATAGTTGTAAATGCCTTGACCAATGGTATTGGCAAGAACAGCTTCGACTCTCTTCATTGTAGGAGATAGAGCGCTGGTGTCCTCATAAAGACCTAGATTCTTATTAAAATGAACAGGCCCTTTTACAAGAGCTCTGTCCATATAAATATCCATGCTTCTGGGGTTACCATTGCTGTCCAGCTTTGCAACCTCGATGTTGCGAGTGTGGTCTACTTCAAAGGTTCCTATGATGGGACGATCAGTAGTCAGATCCCATCCTACAATACCTTTGCAGATATTTACACCACGAGTTTTCCTCCAAGACTGGGATCCGTAGTCATAGAAGATCCGAGGATCTCCTTTCAGATACCAGGAAGTACCAATCTTAACGGCTTCCTCTTCCTTGATGTAATATTCACCGTTAATGGTACAGCAGTTAGCTTTCAGGACTCGTTTACCTGAAGCAGTTACTACGCGTGTTGTTCTCTGTAACATTGTAAATGTTAGATGTTGTAATTAGATAAAATCTTCTTAGCTGACTTCTCAATCAGATTAGCAAATTTCACAGGAATCTCAGATCCTTCGTACTGGGGAGAATAGGTTTTCCAGACATTAGAGCAATTCGGATTATATGATTCTTCATACTGGTAAATCTCTCCTCTCTGAATCTTATATACTCGATTAGTAAGAGTAAAGTATATAGGATATGTTCCTGTAAACAACTTACCTTTACGAGTATAGAATTTCTTCTCCTTAGGATCATAGAAACATCTCATAGTTAACTTACGAAGCATGGTGTCTTGGAATTTGTCACCTGCAATCTCCTTCATTCTGCGTGCTATATGCATACAGAGAGCATCCTTCATCAGGAAACCTTCGAAGAAGTAGAAAGTTTTGGGACGTGCTACGATGTCAGTTCCCATATTAGAGTAGGTATTCTCGAACCCATATTCTGAGATTCTGTAAGAACCACTCATAAGGATCTTGCCACGATAGTACCGGCCATCTGACTTAAAGATTACCTTGTTACTGTTGGTATAATCATAGCGAGCTTCTGCTTCTGCTGTTACTAATCCTGTAGCAGCGAAAGTCTTTGTTTCTCCTACCTGGTACCACGCCTCTTCTTTCCTCGCCGTAGTCTGGAACGTTTTGCTTTTGACCCCCGAATAATACCCCCCATAGTAATCTTCCCTTTCGTAGTACGATGATCTTCCATACGACATCTGAAATCGGGCAGATCTGTCATATTTACGAGTAGAAATTACCTTACCATTCTGGATGATAATAAGGGTATTACCAGGAACACTTTCTACAGGATATTCCCCATAGACTACCAGCTCCAGCACTTCTTTGATAGAAGAGAACCAGATACCTTCAGGAGTTTTCGCCCAGAAGAGCGGGCGTTCCTCAGAATTGGTAACACTACTCTTATACTGAGGACTTTCCCCCTTGAAGAGATAAGTAGTAGGAATTTTCTTGCGATAGTCGATGAATGCAAAAGCTCCTGCTCCTTCATACTCCTCTAAGACTTTGAAACCATGGTAGTAGACCACATTGGCGAATATTTGGGAGTCGGTAAAATAGTCAGGCACCTTTGCAAGGTACTTATTCTTCAGCTCAGTATGATTCAGGAGAGTACCATTGTGAATCATAACAAGATCAGTCTTAGTTCCATCATCATTAGGAACACACACAGGCTGAGCTTCTTTAATAGTTTTAGCACCTATAGATGCCTTTCTACAATGACCTAGTGCATGCTGCACCGATACCCCCTTATAGGCCTTCAGAAACTTATTCTTGGTAGCAAAGTTGGCAAAGAGTTTTTCGTCGCCGATGCCATATTCGCACTCACCATCAATGAATGCTCCTGCAGAATCGCCACCTCTACTGTCATTAATTGCCCCGAGGATTGAGAACTTCAGGACATTGAATTCATGATTGCCGAGTTTACCAGCAAATCCAAATATTCCACACATCTGTTAAACTAAATTAATTTTATACTTCTTAATAAGAGACTCTGCAGCCTCGACATCATTGTAGTTGATAGCTTTAATGATGTTTCCTGCATCGTCTTGTACAGAACCACCTTCGTTATAGAATTCAATAGCCTTCAGGATTTGATCGAAACACCAGCCAATAAGCTTGGGAGTATCAATAAAGTATCCTGACATTACACGATATTCTACACCGTAGGAGGTGAACCGGAAACACCCTGCTTTGCCATAGAGTTCTCTACGACGATTATCCTTGTCAATAAGAATTGAGGGTACTCCCAGGAATAGATCCAGGATTTTGACCAGTTCCACAGAGGTATCACGATTGTTGCCCTCATATCCGATATGGAAGTGACACAATATTGTTATCGATAGGCTTTTTATCCTATCTTCTAGCAGTCGAATGTACTCCTACTAGTTCAGCATAAATTTTCACCCTAAAAATTAGGGGTAGAGCACTCGTGGAGATATTATATTCTGATTTCTCAGGTTCAATCTCTATGCGTTACGGTGATTATAGTTATTAACCTATAATTTACCTCGGTATTTAAGATAACTTATAAACTTTTGGCGTTTTCTGTCAAGCCAAATTGTAGCATTCTGATATAATAGATTGTAAAGAGTGTAAACCTTAGTAGGTTTGTCTATTCGATGAAAGTTTAGAGTAAACACATACCAGAAACATGTTTTACCTTCTTTCTTACTGAAATAGTAAGATGTGTCAGGCAATCTGTTACATAAGTAAGTAGAAATCTGTTCTAAGAAATTAAAATCAGTTCCTACAAATCTAAATGTGAATACTCCTTTATCTGCTTCTAAACATCCATCTCCATCAAAAAATCCTCTTATAAAACTCACTTTATACTCGTCTGGGATTTTGTTTAATAGGTTCTGTGACAGAGGATGATGAGTTTTGTCTGGTAATATATTATAGACTTCCTTGAATGTGTTGAACATTTGTTGATTAGTCCATCGAAGTTGAGCTTGCGCTTTTCTCGCAGCTCGTTCTCTAATTATTACCTTTGTACTTAAATTTAATTCAAGTGCAAGCTCATCTAAAATATTTCTGTCAGTTGATAGAATATTAATAGAAAATCTTCCAGTAGATGAAACACTTCCATCTGCTAGAAAAAATCCTAAGAAGTAAGCTTTCCTTTCAGAATCAATTACATCAAAATATGTTCCTAAAGAAGTATTGTAATATTCTTTAGAGACTTCCCCAAGTTCGTCTATAAATCTAGATTTTACACTAGATACAGAAGACTTTGGGCAATTTAATTGCTTACAAATTTGACTATGTGTATAGCCCTTCTTAAATAAGTTAATTACTTTGTTTTGAAAATTAGTCATACCTTTATTTTGTGTTTATATAAGCCAAAGGTACGAAAAATATTTCAATTTTGCAATACTATTAGTAAAATTATAACAAAGTAATACATTTTCTCATCCACCGATTTTGCTCTATTCCACACTAGATTACTCTAGATCCGGGCAATCAGTTCACCCGTCGTTCTTAAGTTCGTAGAATCTCCCTGCGGGCGAGGATTCTGCTCCATAAGCCATGCATTGAAATCCGGGGAACACCCGAAAAGCTTAGCTTCATCACTCTGAAGCTGGTCATCATCAACCATAGCAGATGCTTTACAGCAAATGTCATAGTTGGGATTTTTGGACTTCACATAGTCCCGGATATAGTCCTTCATAACCATCATGTGGGTGATGAAGTCCCCCTTGTCACGAGTGGGAGGAATGTTAAATTCTGCGAGAATGTTATCAATTTGCAGGCCAAAGCCGTCAGGCAATTCTGCAGGTTTATAAGCATTCCCCTTGACTCCGGGAATAAGTCCGATGGAGGAAATAATCTTGTTATCCTTCGATGTGTCTACGATAAACAGCTCCGGATCGGAGCCTACCAAAAATTCCTTAATTTTCATTACAGATACTTTTGAATGAGTTCGTTAATATATGCGATTACGGGTTGATCCTTAGGCATCCACTCCGGATGTCCCTGAATGCATAAAGCACGTGTCTTAGGATAATAGACGATTTCCGGTTCCTTGAAATTCTCAGGAACCTCTGCTAAACCTGTGCCTGTATAGTATACAGAACTGAGGTTAATAGTGGACCAGGCTAATAGCTTGTAGTCCTCTTTAGGAAGATCATACGGATTCATCATTTGGTGATGACATGAGGTGATCCTCATAGTACGATCATCTGTAGTAGTGATATCATGACCACCGGTACCTCCACCATGTCCTTGAACATGCTGGAAAAGCTTACCTCCACTCAAGGCTGTAAGAAGCTGAGCTCCTCGGCAACCCCCAATAAGAAGAGCATTTTTAGGAGCAGCTTCAAAGGCTGCAACCTCCATGTCATCTCGATCAGTATAATGAGTAGTAGGATGCTTAACGTCTCCGTAGAGGTTAGGATTAATATCCTCACCTCCAGTAAACATTACAATATCGGCTTCATTGATATTGTCAACTTTTTCAAAGTCAAACAATAGGAAGCTTGTGATGTTGCACCAATCATGGCCAACAACATAAACTTTGATAGTTTTCTTCATGTAATTAAATAATACTTTCCTTGATCTTTTCGAAACAGTCCTTGTAAAGCTTTAGGATTTTATCAGGGATCTTTCCAACTAATACATACTCTCGTATATAGTTGTTAGAGGTAAACCTATATTCCCCTCTTTTTCCAAAGCATTCTCGTACCAAGTTATGTAAGTTGACTGAAACTGGATAATCTTTGGGATCTAAGACGAACTTCTTAGGAGTAAACTCCTGATTATGCCAATTATCAATGCTTTTACAAGCGGCAACTTTTTTAGAAACAGCATCTATCAAGTAAGTCATTGTTCTAGGCACAAATACACGGTACTCTCCTTTTCCTAAGTTGTAATTACTGTCAGCAGTAAAAGCATGAACTCGAGTACAAGTACTCCAAATAAACATAAATGTTGATAGAACAGGATATGCTTTGAGTTCAGGAATACATTCTCGTAGTGTAAAAGCTTCAGGTAATACAAAGCTACAGGGTGCTTCTGACATAAGTCTGATATAGCTAAGAATCCACTTAATCCAAAAATGACCTATATTTTGAGCCTTGACAACAATATGAATGCCATCAAGAGGTTCGCAACCTACATAGTGAGAAAGTTTTGTATTAATAATCTTATAGGTAAGATTATAGGCCTGAAACATTATACAAAGTTCATCCATCCACTGAGTAATCTGCTCTCTCTTGAGGAATACCACGTTACTGACGCTCTTCTTAATGTTAGCTTCTGGGTCAGTATACATACTAATCCTTAACCTAATTTTTTTAGAACATTCTAAAGAAGATTCTCTTTTATTAACATGGGTAAAGACTTCCCCGAAACAAGCAGCATTGTTAGCCCTATACTTAAAGTCAAGGTTACCACGACCGTTAAGTATTACTACAGAGTACATCTGGCTAAGTCCAAGCATGTTAGCAAGAACCTGATTAATCTGCTTAGAAGTCATGACTGCATGCTTTTTCCTCAGGATAATCGGTCTTAAGCTTAGGCCACTGGTAATAGATAGCATCACGAATCTGATTGAAGCTCTCAAGATGCTCTTCGATGATTTCACCATTAAAGATCTTTTCAATACAGCTATCGGCTGAATACAACTTGTTAGCTCCAATTTCAGTACCGCCTCCAGTATACCATCGCGGGAGCTTGAATTTCTCCTTGTTCTTAGGGCCACGGGCACATATTTCATAGAAATTCTGAACTCTGCAACCAGTTTGGCTGTAGCCATTGGAACCAGGAGTCATACGGTCTCTCAAGAATTCCAAACATGAAGGCTTGTAGAATTGCTCACGGCTGTCTCTTATAAAATTTATAGGACCTTGATCATAAGAATACTGTAGACGATTCTGGAGCAATGCAAAGAGGCTCATAATGGAGAACTCTCTGAAAAGACCATTTTCTTGGAGATTGAAGCACTCCCTCAGCAATAGAGCATTAGGATATTCCGAAGAACACCGAATAAGAGTCATCAAGCATAACAGCTGATAAGCTTTCATCTTGTTAGCCTCAACATGAATCTTAATGGCAGGTACATAAATGGGCTTGATTTCATAATCCTGGTCATATTTACGAGTAGTTTCTTCTACAGAGATCTTAACTCCTGTCTCCTCATTCTCGGAGAATTTAGAGAATACGAACTCAAGCTCACGATGATACTTACTCAGCTGTTCAGGCTTCAGAGAACAATAGTTATTCTCATGGTATTTAGCAAGTATATCTTTATCAATAAATTGAAAGATGTCGACACTAATATCCACAAGAGTTTTGGATCTATTATCCTGATTAGGGACACCTCTGAAATAGTCTCCAAAACAAGGTTTGTTGTGAAGGCTATATCCATAAATAGAGCTAGGCTCATTGTTAGCTCTTATGAATCTTACAGCAATCTCTGCTTCACAGAGAAGGTTAGTACCTGTAATCATGGTTCTATCCATTGACAATCTGAGTTAATTTGTTGATGTACTCTGCAGTAGTTCTTTCCCCAAGAGACGGAGCACTATTCGTCTCTAAGATAATAAATTTAGGGTCTTGCCCTTCCTTAGCGGATTGAACCTTAATATCAATAGCTGCGATATCAAGACCTACAGCGTTGAGGGCTTTTACACACTCAGCAACGATGTTATCCCAATTCGTAGGCTTATCGAAAGCAGGATTCTCTTCAACGATCCAAACGCTATTGTTGTCATGGCGATGCCAGCGTTCTTCTGCGTCTTTACGAAGCATTTTCCGACAAGTGTAGAAATAACCATCTTTAGTTACATGAAGTCGATACTCACGATTATACGTGTAGTATTTCTCGATTACATGATTAGCTGCGTTATGTTCTCGCAGCCAAGCCTGTAATGCTTCAGCATTCTCGATGTAGTAGATACCATTCCCCTTACTGGAGTGGTTGTGCTTAATGATTGCAGGGAACTTTGTCCACTCTGCACTCACGGGCGCCCACTCAGCGGAAATTACTTGGGCCTCATCAAAGGCTTGCTTCATCAAGGTTTTATTCCCTGATACCTTACATGCATCTACAGAGTTAAGTTCAATAACCTCTGCGCCAGGACGTAAGTTAGGGAAAATATCCTCAAGAGGAGTTGTACTTCCGAGTCGTAATACGGCTCTTTTAGGACTCCGGATCACCCGACGAAGACCATTCGCGGTGTGATTTTTAGAACGAATTTTTAAGTAGAACATAGGAATGATACCTACTTACTTAGATCTTATTTATACAATAAGTTTTGAGCTTCTTTAAGTCTCTTGATGAGTAAATACCGGGGAATTGAATTGTACTGGTGAAAAGCTTCGTAGGCATGATTTGCCTCTATCGCTTCTGTGAGTTCATCTCTCTGACGATGGCGAGCAACTTTATTAGCAAGCAGCTTTCGGTACTTGAGAGCATACTTACACAGTTGCTTATATGTCCACTTCGAATCATCAAAATGGGCAAGTTTGATCTTGTTCATAATTAATTAATTTAAATATTGTTTCCCTTAAAACTTCTCTACCATGCAGCTGATATAGGTCAGAGCTATCTTTAGCTCCAAGCTTTTCAGGCAGCTCAATTTGGGGTAGTCCAAATGCATCAGCAAGTATTTTTCCATACTCCCTACCATGATTTACAGGTTTTCCAAAATCATTATCGTAGAGTATAAAGATATTTTTAAATCTACCTTTCAACTCATTGATAACACTTTCTTTTGGGAGATATGATTCCGCTTGGAGACTACAGGCAGGGATTCCTGTATTACACCATATACACATAGCATCCTTTCTGGAGCTAGTAATAATGAGATAATCTCCAGTTAACGGTAATTGCTGCCATAAATCCCATACGTCAGCAGTATGTTTATTTATCCACTTATAATCCTTACTAAAAGGTTGGTAAGTCTTTATAGAGATCTTATTATCCTTCTCTTCAATATAGGCATAAGCGTACTTATCTGCTGGTATGGTTATACAAGACTCATCCTCTCTTATAAGAAAGATGTGACTTATAGGGAAGACCTTTCCGAATTTAAGGAATTTCTTGGTTATTCCATAAGAACTCCAATATTCCCTATCCCAAGACCTCCAGGGTCTTATTGCAACCTGAATGTCCACAATAGGGCTCTTCCTTGGGCTTTTCCGATGAGTTGAGCTAGAAGATACTGGTAAGACATTTGCTGTAGGTTCAGGAAACTCTACAAGATTAGCAAGGATATTCTCAAATAACTCCTTATAAGAGATGTTAAACATCTTCATTAGGAGATAATATAAGGATCCTCTCTCACCTGTAGCGAAATCTCTGAAACAAATGTGTCCCTTATTATTGTAATGTAGCCCCAAGGAAGGATTTGTGTCCTTCCTCAAGGGACTACAGATTACAGTAGGTAAGTGAACTATTCCGAGATAAAAGTACATTATGTCTTCCTCAGAAACCTTAGATAAGACTTCCTCCTTAACATCAACTACTTTCCCTCTCGCAATTGCCATTACCAGTCAGCTTCTACATCTTCATCCATGCCTACAGCAACAGGAATATCTGCAACTACGGCTTTCAGATTCGTAGGCTTAACCGCATACTCTTGTACCTCATAAGGCATATCACCAAAGTTGGTATTGGGATATCCACCATTGGATTTAGCTTTCTTGAGTGCAGCATCATAATATTTCATATCATTGACACCACCCTTCATGGGGTAATCCAAGAACCAGTCTTGGTAGACACGGTTATCATCAGTAGTTCTAGCACCAGCTCCCATCTTGAAAAGTTTCATTGCGGGAATGGTACTCTTAAGCTCTGCGATGTTGCCTTTGCCAACCATGTCTTTGATAGTATCAAAGCGACAGCTAGCATCAGCCTTGTTCTTAATAAGCTCGCCAGTGGCGAAGTCTGCTACGACACGAGGAATGTTTACTGCGGCTTGGATGATTTTCATCAACCGTTCCTCTCCAATGAGACACGGGCGAGGGTCTTCCATGAGGAAGAGCGACGCGGGGATTCCATCGGGGAGACGCTTCTCCTTAAACTCCTCTTTGGTAAGCCATGCAGTTTGACCATAAGGATTGATAACCTTAACCTTAGTCTTATCAGCATTATACTGAACTGCGTCATTCAGCCAAGTAGTGATGCGAGTAATCATCTCAACTCCGTTACACTTCTCGGGAACTGTCTTACCAATAAAGTCTATACGCAGGCGTTTAATACCCGTCTTAGGATCAACTCCTAAATACTCAGGATCATTCTCGAAAGGTCGCCCATAGATTGCTTCCAACTCCTTCTTGTTGGGGTTGATAGCAATAATCTTCATCGGCATTACGCCGGTATATACGGGGAACGAGTTACCCTCAGCGACAGGTTTGCCTGTGGCAATAGCCATTAATACAAGTTCTTTACTATTCATTGTCATCTACTTTAATTTCGAAAGGATCAATTTCTTGATCCATACCTTGCTCCATAGGAGCTTCTTCAATCTTAGGAGCGAGCGGGCCATTCAAAGCCTCAATTGCGCTATCTATAGATTCAAGCTTAGCTGTAACATCTCTTATCTCAGAATCAATCTTTTCAAGAAATGCAGCCTTTTTCTTCTCCAGAGCCCCTAACTTTGTAAGATAAGGTTTCTTGGAGTTCTCAAGCATCTTCTGAATGTTAACCATACTACTTCATATCATAATATTCACGGATCGTTTGATCTACCAACTTCAGAGAGTTAGGGATTAAGAAATCCTTAAACATTCCGAGAGGAGTTTTACCAGAACTGTGATTTGCCTTAGTCTCGAAGTAGTATTTGTTATCTCCTTCAAGACCAGGTTCTATACGAGTAAATAATACTATAGGGAGCATTGACTCAGGAAAAATCTTCTTTAGCTTTTTACCTGATGTAGCAAGTGCTTTGCGATCTACTCCATCAATATCAGTTATTAACTCTACATGGCCCATAATATAACATATCTGGTCATCACGTAGAATAACATTTGCTGTATTGATAAGATCTACAACATCAATTGCCATGTCTCTCCATGCATCAAAACTCATCTTACGACGGTCTAGCATTTCCTTAAATGTGATGTAACTATTTATAGTGTCAACACTACAAGATTTAATATTGGGATCTTGTGCCCATGCTTTAAGAGTCTTAATGATTGTGTCAATATCACAAGTCTCTCTATAGTTCTTATTCGCGCTACACCATTGTTTTGTTAATGATGCAGGGAAGGGGAGTGCTTTTTGATCGATATTAAGAATACCGTGACTCTTAGGATCGATTCCTTTGTAACCTTCAGGAGATAAGTCTATAGAACCATCAGGGTTAATAATGGTACTAGTAGTCTTTCCGTCTCCAGAAAAGCCAAAAATTCCTACTACTTTTGCCATAAAGTTTAAATTTGGAATGAAGAGAGCTAAGAGTTGTTGCAACCAAAGCTCCGCCACCTCTGAGGGACCTTAATAGTGAGTATACTCTTGCTAAACCTTTCTCATCCTTTGGAAGAGGAAGTTCTTTAAAGAAGTTTACTGCACCATCAAAGTAGAGAGGACAAACATTTCCTCCTCCACCCTCACGTCCACCAATAAGCTCTAAGAATCTTATATTGTCCTTAAAGAATTTGATGTCATAACCTAGATAATCTGCTATCTTATATCTATAAGGAGAATATAATCCAAAGAATAGATCGGCATCTCTGAATGTTGTCTTACAATCTCCTAATCCATCAGCAGTAGGTCTTAATTTATCCATCTTAAAATTCTCGTTGGATTCTTGAGACGCAGCTTGCTGTTGAATAACTACGAAAGTATAATTAAATCTATTTCGTAAATATACAAGATGTTTATTTGAGAACATTTCTATAGTATCTCTAAGATTTAATCCTTTTTCTAAAGAAATAAGAGATATATGATCAAAGATTACTATATTATAAAGTTCTGGATCATCTGGTTCATAATAATCGAAAATCTTACGTGAAAATTTTTCTGCACCTTGATTATCATAAAATATTTTGGTAGTAAAATGGATTTTACCATTTTTCTCAGCATATTCTTCAAGGTAAATTTTTATTCCAGTCGGATTTCGAATATCATCAATAATCGTTACATGTTCCTCAAAATATCGAATATATTTTTGGTATTTATCTTCTTGTAATAATTGTAAAACTTCGTCAGGCAGTGGTTTATTTATATCTACAGAACGTAATTGTTTAGTATCTATATGAATATTACCATCAGATAATCTGTATAAAAGATGACAAATGAATTGCCTATACTTTTGTTCTGCAGACATCTCCCAGCTAAAATAATGCCAACGAACGTGAATATTATTATGTTCTATAGCATAAAATAGTGGTTCATATAAACACATACTATCCGCTATCTGAGTTTTCCCAATCTTACTATTTGCTGAAAATAACAAGAACTTGCCTTGTTCAATACCAGGAAATACTTCTCTAAATCTTGGAAATGGACATGGTATACAGTTTAGGAGACCTTTAGAGATCCTTTCCTTACGCTGTATTAAGTCCTGAAATACTCTATCAAATATGCTCATTAAAGAATAGTTTCAGCAAATGCTGTTCCATCATCACCACTATTTTCAAGATTCTCGATAGTAGTTAACAGATCAGATTCGCCATCTTTCTCAATGAAATATGGTAGAATTCGCATCAGGGAAGTATCAATTCCAAAACTTTTGACATAGGCATCTGTAGCCTCTAGGATAGTTTCCGATGGAAACTTACCATATCTCTTCAAGAAACTATTTAGTTTCTTTACTACAAGAGCAGAATTACCTCTCCAGTACTTGTTAGTACCAATCTTCTTACCAGCAGGAAATATCTCAGCCATTTGCTTAGCTAATAGCTTAAGATCCTCTTCCTCAGTAGTTACGATATTAGAAAGTCTTAAAGTCTCTGTAACAGCATTATACCCCTTACCATTAAGTTGAATCATATGATCCTTAATGAAGATATGCCGCTGATCTAAGAGTTCTTGAAACTCACTTTTAGTAATCCTATTCCTTAGAGATAATAAGTAGCAGATTTGGTTGAAGGATAAGCCCTGCTTTTCATAAGCTTTCTCCTTAATAACTATATCCATTGAATGTACTTATCATCTAAATTCTTTAATGCAACTTTCAAATATTCTTCGTCTCGTGTATCTCTGAAAAAGAACACGAACACCATCGGATCATTGGGATTACGTAATGCTCTACCAGCCTTCTGAACAAAGTCTCTTTCCTTACTGTCTAATTGAGTTATTATACATGCATGTATGTTAGGAATGTTTACACCTTCCTTAAGCATATTTACAGCAAATAACTCATTGACCTCGCCTTCTTTAAACTTGGCTAAGACTTTCTCTGGATGACTAACCTTAGAGTGTATAACGTTATCACTAAGTTCCTCTGCTTGTTCGATACTACCGCAGAAACAGATATACCTCCTTCCCTTAAGCTCTTTCTGAGCTAAGAAATCTTTGATATACTGAGTCTTTAACGAGGACAAATACTGCTTTCTTTCAAGACCCGCTCTTTTAAGCCTAAAGTTTACTATAGTATCCGTGGGATGTTCTTGCCATACCCGTGTAAAATACTTTACTTTCTCATCATATATAAGGTATTTCTCATACTCTGTACACATGACATCAAGCTTAGTATTAGCTAACTTGATAAACTTAAATCTATCAGGATATAAGCAGGTTAATGTCCTTTTAATAGGCTTTCTCATATAGGAATAAATCTCAGTCCTCTTATCATTCCTCAGTGTTAATGGCACTAAGACAATTTGAGGCTTTTGAATCCATCCTTGCTCTATAGCATACGCTAGGGATATAGCACTTTCTTTAAAGGCTCCAAACGCTGCTCTTAGAGTATACGAGACATCGAAATTTGTTGTTGCAGACATAGCTACTATCTTCGAACTCTTAATAGTTTTTAAGAAGCTTACTCGCAGCTCAGAACTGTGATGCACTTCATCGAGACCTAAGAGATCTACTGTTGTATCTACGTAATTTTTAAGGGATGCATAGCAGAATATTGTTGTATTTGCTAGCAGATCTTCACGACCAGCTTTACGGTATTCTTCCTCCCAATTCTCAATATGGCTCCTTTCACTAACCACTATATAAGTTTTAGGAGTTCCTAACCGTGCTTGTATAGCTATGAAACCTCTTGATTTACCTACAGATGTAGGCCACGCTAGCATGATACGATTATACTCTTCTATCCATCCGGCGACTTGTTGTTGGAGTTCATCTCTTGTCACTCAACACATTCATAACTTACTCCCCAACCTAAGTTAAAGGTTTCTACAAAGGCCCTTAACTTATCTTGAGGATTCATTCTCTTCCAGACTTTCGGGTCGAAGATCCATGCAGGACGATCATCAACAGGCCGATACATCTGATACTGAAGCACATCATCTTTGACAATAGTCTTACGATAACATGCTTTACCCTCTTTACCTGAGTTATATGCTACAGGTAGGTTTACTGTAATAATAACTTGCATGGCTACTTCCTCTTAAATTTCGTTCGTTTAGCACTAAGCTCATTGAAATACTCTCTGAGGTGCTTCCAATCCTTCTTCTTCTTGAGAACTTTGATGATAAACGCTTCCTCTCGTTTACGCTCAACCCACGGACTAGTGTTAATAGGCCGCTGTTTCTCATACTTGCTAGCATCATAGCCTAAGCGATGAAGCTTGCATAGTTTAAGAAGTTCAGGAATGCTTTGAATGAACCTTGCGAGGAATATAACCAGCTGGGTTCGAGAGTCTTTGTCCGAGATGTGCGGAATAATATCTTTCTTAGAGATACTAAACTGTACAGCAGGGATCTGCACATTGTCTTTGGTCACCAGGACTACGATGTACATGTACCCTTCAGGGGGTACCATCTCAACACGCGACGAATTGTACGTCTGATAGTTGAGGGGGATTAGCAGTTTTCCTTGGAATTCTGCTAGAGTTGCTTGTAATTTATTCATTCAGCAGTTATTCACTCCCGTATGAGTTGAATTCGTTCCTGTGAATAGAAGTATACCGGGGCTTTGAAGACTTCTTGGTAGCTTTTTGATACCCTATAAGCCTATCACGTTGAGACATTGTGCACCACTTAATAAGTGTTACATAACGAAACTCTTCGTAATTATTAGCGGGGTTATACCGTCCTCTATAAATCCCAGTAGCTCTTTCTCTAAGGTGATTCGGGGCTTTGTGAAACCACTTATCCACTTTTCGTGGAGAAGGGGGTCCATTGCATACGGCAACAATAGCTCCTAGTCCCCATAGGAAAGCACATCCTAAGAATACTATTAATGGAGCCATTACTTTATCTTTACATGACGAACCCATAGACATTTAGTGCAGATATAATTATCATGCTCTTTGACTACGAATCCCGATTTGTCCTTATATTCTACAGTCTGAACTTGCACAAAGGAGTGATTGCAGAATGCTTGGCGAAAGTAATGAATTAACCATCTCATAGCTGTAAAATTAAAATGCATCCTGACCTTCATGTCTTTGAACAATAATCTTAATCTTTCTAATATAGTGGGGGTCCATTGCATACGGCAGCTCCCTTAGAAAGTTGCAATATTCTTCTACAGTACATGAATCTTTACCCAGTTTATACTGAACCTTGTTCTTATAACCTTCTACAGAGTTCCACCAATTGTCGAATTTGAAATAATCCTTATTGGCAGAGTCATAAAGTCCAAGTATATTGTTGTAATCCTTGCAGACTTTAGAGTTATAATAACCTGTTTCTAATATAGACTGAGCTACTACAATCTCTGGATGTAAAAGATTATAGTACTCACAAGCTTGCCTTACAGCATTCACTGAAGGCTCTTGTGGCATCTCAAACTTAGGCACTAAGGTGTCTACACACTCATTAGTACTACCCTTGTTGAGAACGTTTGTGGGTTTTGTAATACACCCACAAAATAGGATTACTCCTACAATCTTAGGTATAATTCGCATCATACGGATGTTTAGAGCTAGTGAAGGGACTTGAACCTCCAACCTGCTGCTTACAAAACAGCTGCTCTACCATTGAGCTACACTAGCATCCTTTACCTATTCAAACTGGAGCTCCACGATCTTCTTCTCGTGGTCAGTAGTAGAGTCTTTAACTCTAATAGGTTCTCCATCGTTAAAACAATGGAGCTCGTAATCTGGAGGCAATGTCCCCAGATACTCAATCATGTCTTTGACAGTGATAGGCTTCATTCTCTTATTAATTAGTTCACGTAATTTATCCCAGAAGGGAGTAAGATTGTCCTTGTTTTTGAGGATATTAGCGGGGGAGTTTCTAATAATACTCATCTCTATAGGATAGAGATTCTTTGTTATTATGTATACTCCCTGATAAAATTTGCCCCTTCCAGGATGAGCTTTTACCCATTCCAGTGTGAGTCTACAAATGATAGTCCTCATAAGCTCGAATTGATCTGGAATTACCTCTTTAAAGATAACATCTTTCTGGTCAGTTCGGTCTGTAGAATCACAAGGTCCTATAATCTTATTCTCTGTCATACAAAGAATCCTTCCAGAGTTTTGGAATATACATCCTGTACATACAGTACTTTTTTGTGCAGGATATGTAACAACCTGTTTAGGGGTTCCTCTTACGTTGCAGGTGAATACCTCACCTACCTTATGTTCCACGAGTGGAGCCACTACAAATCTTTCCCGCATATAGGATAGTATTTGAATTTGTACTCTTTATAAATATGGAAAATACTTTATTAGCTATTTAGGTTCTTCTAAGGGAGGCTGTTTAGCCAAAGCTCCTCGAAGATTTCTTAATCTTGTCTGAAGGGAATCAGCTTCATCAAAGTAGGCTCTTCCAGAGTCTTCTAAGCACCAAATTAGTATCGTTAGCTCAAACTCTGTAAGGTCTACTAAAATTTTCTTAGGGATCATTACTGAAAGATCTTAGTACAGCTAGACCACCATCCTTTAAAGAATTCTGCTGTAGCGGGTACTACTCGTTCAGCTCTCTCAGGCCGAAACTTTCCGTTAATCCGAGGAGAATTCTTGTAATTCAGACTTGTTGTTGATAGAGACGTACAAATCAGGCTGTTAGAATTTTTTCTGAACTTACAAAGTTTAGAGTGAGGATGGTACCAGGCTATTTTGTAATAGTTAGCAGATCCTCCAAACTTTTTAGCACATTCTTCAAATCCCGCCCTGAGATTATCAGGAAATTGGCTAACTACTTTAATAATCTTAATACAACGCTTTTCGTCCCATTTTTGACGGTTCTTAATCATAATAACAATATTTTTAAGTTAATAATTGTTGCGATGTCAGGATTCGAACCTGAAATGCATCATCCAAAGTGATGTGTGTTACCAGTTACACCACACCGCATCCTAAGTTATATAGCTTTTTTAGCTGCTTCGAGATATTCTTCAGCTGTGATCTCTTCAGCATTGTCAAACTCTGAAGGATCACACGTGAGATTCGTCCTCTTGTGGTGAGGTCTGTTAGGAACTAACATCGTACATACAAGGATGCCGAAATTCTCACGTTCAACTTTAAAATACTCGTCATGAGCTCTCTGACGATTTTCAGGGAGCTTAAAAAATTTGCCCACGAGACTCATAGTATTATTCAGTAGGAGATGATTCTTCTTTGAGACATTCATCAATGAACTTATCCAAGCATTGGACAGTTTTGTCCGGGAGCTTTTGAATAGTTTCATTGCTTCTGATATAGTCAATAGTTCCTCCAAGTCCCCAAATCATGTAGGCTTGCTTTGTATTAGGAAGAAATATAGTTACAAGTATAGAGCAGCTAAACATCAGAAGTGACTTCTTTACTATCTTGAGAATAGTAGGATAGTCCTCCTCTGACTTATTCACAATTGTAAGAATAAATCCTCCTACAACTACTATTGCTCCAAAGATTATGGAGAGCGCAATGAATAGATTACAAATGTAGTCTAATCGAGAAATCCAGTAAATTTCTGACATTTTAAATGAGATTTGATTTGGCTAAAATAATTGCTTGTTCTATGTCATCAAAGAGTATAGGAGTAAAATCTATCCTGTCCATAGATACATTAAAATATCTCGGATCCATGATAACTCTATCATGAATATGACCGTGTATATTTCCACGAATCTTAGGAGAGAAGCTAAACTCCATAGGATGAATAGGTATATGAGTTACAAAGAAGCCTTTGTATTTCATGCAACCATATACTCGTATCCCAAGTTTACGAGCCATATCACAGCATTCTGCATTGTCATGATTGCCAGCTACAAGAATCTTATTACCATGTAGTCTACTAAGATATACAGGAATAAGCTCAGGTGCTTCAAAGGTTAAGTCTCCTACCATAATCACTAAGTCTTTCTTAGAAACAGCTTTATTCCAGTTGTCAATAATTAACTCATTATGATATGTAGGATCCATTCCCCTTCTATTTATAGCTAAACGATCATGCCCGAAGTGCATATCTGCTGCAAATAATACTCTACTCATTGAAAGAGATTTTTCCTGTTCCACATTCTTCACATCTGAAAGCTGCGGGATCCATGTTTACATGACGACACTTAGAGCATACCCATGCACCATTAGGGAATACAGTTTTTTCGGGGATTCTGAGTAATGCTTTAGACAATTCTCCCATAACAACAGGAGGTTGTTTAGGCTTACGATATTCTTTGAGAACCTCATCTTCCCCCTCATCAAAAGGGAGCTCATTTTCCTCACTAGTGTCAATATAAAGTACTTTAGAGCTCTTTTCAACGAGTTTAGGATCTACTACGGTAAGTATCTCATTCCACTCCTTTAAAAAGTCTAAAATGGTTCTATAAGGCACAGAGGTATAATGTTGTGCATAGTCAAAGACTACGTTTATAGGATACATTCCTGTACCACGAAATTCTACCCTCAGTAAATAACTTTGACCTACCTTAAAGATATGTTCATTCTTACCTATATAGGTAGCAATGATAGAGTGACAAGCCTTAGACATGTACGTTGTGTATAATTAATTGTCTGAAATGGGGAGGTATTACGGATCCATACTGCTTAAGATACTTAGGACCACATGTTTTTAACCAGTATGAATCCCAGGCATCACACAATACATCACACTGATCTATAGTAGTTACATTAACCCAGATAAGAGAATTGTTGATAATATTGTAAAGACCTGTAGGCTTAGTTTTACTAGGTATAGCTACATACCTTCTCCAAGGATCTCTCACATTAGGATTCTGTTTCTTTAACTCTAATTTGTAGTTATGAAGAATCCCTCTAGATTTCAGGAATCTTTTAAACGCACAAAGATCTGTGTATTTTTTAGCCATACATAGTTATATTACTCCACATAACCATAATATTCCTACTATAGGTAATAAGATGCAGCAAGCTAAGCCTGCAACTATAATAAAGACCATTATTATGATAGGAATGTATATGAATATGAATATAAGAATAAGTTTGTAAATCCTTATATACCAAGGATCTGTAATGAGGTCAGGGTGGTTAGTCATAATTGTGATTCTTGGATAGCCTTATAGAGGGCTTTTGACCGTTTCAGGTCGTGAGTAGAGAATACACATCCTTTGCCGAGGAGATGAATAGAAGCAGTTTTTGAATCACCCCATAATAAGATTTTGTATTGCTTATACTTATAAGCAGCTGCCCATCCAATATCATAGAGCAGTTCACAATCTGCAGCGTGGGTGTATATATCTTTCCAGACTAGATAGTTTTTGTAGTAAAATATGTAGTAACATGCTGACACGCTTGAGAGTGGTACCATTAGAAATGTTCCAATGATAATGAAAATTATTATATTTACACTCATTCTGTTAGTTACTTTTTACCCACATCTAATTTAACAATAGCATAGAACAGGTTCTTAAATCCTTCCATACTTAAATCTTTTAGTTCTACGGTATAAAGGGACGAATTTTTCATTCCCAAAAGCCTTTCTATAGAGTATTGAGGATTCATGAATAAGAAGTTATGAATGTAATCATACATCCTTTTATTTACTACCATCCCTCCAGGTAGTTGAGTCAGATGACTGTAAATAGGTTTCTCCATAATAGTTACAATTAAATTAGTGACTATAGGAGCGATCAAACTCCTATAGTCTAAACATAATCATATCAGAGAACAGGTAAGCATCCATCCTCTTATCATTTCCACGAGATATAATTATGTAAAAATCTCCTCTCTTACCAAGTTATTGAGGAGAGTATAAATGACTCTCGATTTGGGCAAGTACTTAATGATCCAGGTTATATCATTACAATTCATAGCATCATCTGTTGTAGGAATTTCACCTAACTCACCTGGTAGCATCGTTACTCATTTAATGCTTTGGCTGAGCTGCTTTGTAATAATCATTACTCATTAAGATTCACTTGGTCTTTTACTTAAGCCTGAAAGCCTACAAAATTAGAGTGTGCTGGTAATGGACTATTATTCAGATCTTTTGTCTGTGCCATACTTTACATGCGACTATACACCAGTCTGACCTTCCTCTCTAATTAGTACATCCCTTTTATCCTCTTCCTGGTTTATACCAGTATTTCTTGTTGTTATTGAATTTGACCTTCGTATAATAAATTTTAGTTAATTTGCAATGTAATTAAAAATTACCCACTCCAGCATTTTCCAACTGGTATATCTCAAGACCTGAAATCTATAATAGAAGTAACTCTCTCTCTGATATAATCTACAATACTTAACATCTGTGGAATCAGATTTTACTCCTGTTCCAGTACTGAATAGCCTCTTCCTTAGTTGATTTGTACACAATCAGAGCTAAAGTTATCTACGTTCGTGTAGTAAGCGAGTAAGAAGTATCTTCGAAAGTGGGTAATTAAGTGTGTATCATAATCCAAAATTATTTAACTCAGGAAAGAACCATAGGAGGAATACAAAGAATCCTGTTAAGGATAGGATAATAATTCCTGTCATGAAAAAGAGGTGGGATGTTATCCACCATCCATTATCCCGACTCCAATATTTATAGTTCAAGCCTCCATTATCAGCTTTATAGAGTTTCCATTGAACTTTGGCGATGAGGTAAGGTATACCCCAGAGTATTACCCAGAGTATAAATAATCTTAGATATAGTGACATAATTACTAGAATTAGTTTATAAATGTGCGGGTGAGAGGACTCGAACCTCCACGGATTGCTCCACTAGATCCTAAGTCTAGCATGTCTTCCATTCCACCACACCCGCCGGCAGGGTAGTTTATACTCGTGCCCTAGGAGTTTAATATTAATAAGTCTGTTCTAAAGTTGCAGGTCTTATTATTGACAAATCTCTTCGAAATGCTGTTCCTCGGTATCCTGAAGATCTGCAATACGATTGAGCTCATTCTTCAGATACTCTAACTCTTTGTAGGTCTCTTTCAGAGCCTTACTCAGGGTAGAGGATATACGATTGTACATCTTCTGAGTAGCCTTTGACTCTGCAATCATCAGGCCTTTCTTAAGGTCAAACTGATCTTCAGGAGCACATCGTGCAATGCCTCGAACAGATCCTGCATTGAAAGACATGCAGAAAGTGTTAACTTTAGCAGTCATGATACAGACTACTACATTTCCACTCTGGTGAAATTTGGTCTTTTGGTAAATTTTCATAACTTATATAAGTTAAAAAGAGTTCTAGTTAAAAACCTGGGACAAGCTTCACAGCTAACCCAGGGTAAGAAATGAAACATTAACCAATTTGTCGGCACAAATTGTTGTACTCGGAGCGGGAGTCGAACCCGCAAGGCCATTACTGGCCAAGGGATTTTCAAGTATTTATTGTGACATATAAATACTCGGACTATGTTATAACCATATCTTTCGACTTAGGTTGTGGGTATATAGTCTCTACACATTTATGAGTTTTACTCAATTTAGCACGGCGTTCTTGTCGTTTATAAGGCTGACACATTCACCGTTTTAGCCCACTTCTACTTCAGAAGTTTCCTCCTGAGCACTCTTTACCTTATAGATATTAGGTACTACTTTGTCCACAGTAGTAGGTTTTACTAAACCAAGTTGAATTAACTTTCCATATCGACCAACACATTGTTTTGAACAAAAGTAACCGCTTTGATTGTGGTCACCTCTGTTACAATTATGTAGTTTAGTTCCCTTTAAGAGAAATGGCTTTTTACACATTTGGCAAGTAACTATTACATCTCTATACCTTTTAGTGTCTAGGTATGAGTGCAGTTTTCTTGGTAAAATCTGTAAATTGCTTAATTCATTATTTAAGGGATTTCCATCAATATGGTCAACAGTTTCATCTCCTTCTAAATATCTATCCAAATGGACCTCCATTAAATATTTAGGATAAGATATAGTGCGTTTTATTCCATTCGGAAATACTACAACACATCTCAGTCTATTATCCTTCTTACCTAAGTATGGTCCATAAAATCTACAATTTTCATAAACCATAATCCATCTGTTTAAATTCAAAGTCCCTCGTGTCTACCAATTTCACCATCCGAGCCCTTTCATTACCGGATATTATAGCAATTATAATTACTATCCATCCCGGGTTATAAAAGTTTATGAGTTAAATTATCCCCCTCCAGGGAGCTTCTTCCTCCATATCCTCTTCGCCAATGTTATTTCTAAGAATTTGGTCAGATTCCGCAAATTTGTAGTAGGCTACAATATTTGTAGAGCCGTCAGGATTAATTATGGAAACTCTTGTTATGTAACCATATTGATATCCTATACTTGAGCTTATTTCAACTGTTGTATCGGGAGTTATCCCCTCTTCAGCTGCAAGATGCTTCTTAATAATCTCTGCATCCCCGGGTGTAAACCACTCCACTAAATCCCGATGCAACTTTGCATCAAGATTTTTATACTTAAACCGTTTGTCTATGTACATAGTAGTAATAATGTTTAGTACTCCCGACAGGACTCGAACCTGTAATGAGGGATTAGAAATCCCTAGTTATATCCCTTTAACTACAGGAGCATCCAGTACTAGAGTCTTACAAAGAACTCCCCTATATCTTCCTTCATAATATAGGTATATTCTCCTGTATCATCTACGAATCTAAAATTCTCACTGTCAACTAGTCGTTCTAAGATATACTCCTTACCTATTGTAGTTACAGAGTTAGGGGCTTTTATACATTTGCGAGTCCCTAATTCAATTACTTTAGGAGGAGCAATAGTTCTTAGAAAGATAACTTCAGGAACATCACAACCAGACCTTTTACAAGCTCCTGTATCCATCTTGTAGTCCGCGCCACAAGCACAACTCATTCTTCGAAAAATACATACTTGTGTAGGATCTTCCAAGCTCCTGCACTTCATGTCAGGGTGCCCCGCAGCAACTCTAAGCCATGTATCCCTACTTACGCTTAGATTAAAAATTTCACCTATCTTACGCATAATTTAATAAGTTCTGATAAAAAGGATAGGGTTTTTACACCCTACCCCTTGAAAGGAAGTGTTTGTGCTTTAGGATATTGAGCTGATATATATCCTCAGTTACTAGCTGGTAATTATCTCAGGGTTTTATTTATAGTATATAGGAACCCTTTGCCATTACTAGGCAATAAACCTACTGGTTTATACTCACCAAGTTTTTCACTCCTCAGCCTCGGAGTGGTGACAATTGCAATAGTAGGATATTAACAATTGTTTAGCTTCGTCGATTAATACTCGACATTCTTCCTGAAGCTTAATAGTTTCACCTATCAAACGTTCAAGTTCTTGTGTAACATTGTTCATAGTAGTGAAAGTTTAACTATTAATAGTACTAATTATACTTCCACTTCTCCCAGTAGGGATTCCAGGATTCGAACCTGGGACTTTCTCGGTATCAGCGAGATACTCTAACCATCTGAGTTAAATCCCTTTATGAGGGTGAGGTACAGTTCAAATGCACAACTTCTGACCTCGTAGAATACTACGGTTGAGCTCACGGGATAGCTAGTCAGCGCTTTATTCAACATACAACGTGGGTTTGGAGGCCACTTGTCCTTAAGCTACTCACCCTCGGATGGTATTACATTAAACCTCGTAAACGAAGCTTCTTCTGAAGATCTTCTACAGCATCTTCAGGATTGAGCATGGGCTCAGATTCAACGAAATCACTGTAGGAAGCAATCCATGTACGCTCCTCAGGGAGGAAGTCAAGGGTTACACCTACAGCATATTCATAGTTATCATCTTGAGTCACCAGCACATCTCCTTCACCCTCCCGAGTGCTAGGATATAGTACAGGGCAGCTTTGGAGTAGTTCCTTAAGATTACTCATAGTTACTTCAAGGCTTTGTGAAAGTCCTGAAGCTTCCGAAGCTGATTCTCAGTAAAGGTACTGAGAGACTTCATATCCATGTAGAATCCAAGTTCAGCATCGCTGATCTGATGATTCTTATGGAAAAGTTGGAGCTCTCGGAAAGTCAGGAAACGTCCCAGTTTCTCGATGACTTGTGCCTTAGTCCAGATAATCTTCTGGCGCTGAAGGTAGATATCAATGAGCTGAATGCTGTTCAACTCCTGATTCAGATTGTATTTCATATTTACTAAGTGTAGTGGTTACTAAACTTTTGTTCCTTGTAGTAACAGTAATAATCCATCCCATCAAAAGATCTATTGCTTTCATAAGCAACAGTATTAATAATGGAATGATAATTACTGATAATAGAGAGATTAGTTCCAGAGGCATACGAATATCATCCAGAACAATGCTGCGAACCACATGTATATCATGCGATCCAGAGCGAGGGATCGTCTCTTCTTCTGATACTTCTCGTAAGTTGCTGCTGTGGAGATTCCAGGTTCATAGACGTCACGAGGAGCATTCAGAGTGTTTACGAGATTCTCTAGGAAGCAAAATGTTGCTACCAGAGCTAAGAGTAGAATGAGCCAGATCATTGTTAGATAGAATCGATAGTGATTGTGCTGTTTCTGTTAGTAGAACGAGTTACTAGTACTATATACGCAGAGTATCCGTTAGTACAACGAACAAGGTCCCCTATCCGGAAAATATTTCGGATAAGAGGATCCTTGTATCGTTTCACCATAACAGTCATCATACACTAATAGTGCTGGTCGTTGAAGTGATAGATGATCTTGGAGATGACAGGCTTGTGATGCAGTTCATCCAACGTAGAAATTACCTGCATACGATTGAATCGCTTACCTATACCCACATTGCTGGGGCGTACCTTGAAAATATCTGCTCCACGACGATTGCGACGTGCAGCACTTGCTCCTCTTGCTTTAGACATGGTTGTGTTAGTTTGCTTTAATAGCCTTACGTACCATTTCTTCAATGGCTCGGCGGGTAGTCTTGGTTACGAACTTCTTGTAGGAAATCTCCTTCTTACCTGCATAAAATTTGCAGTTGTATGAGAGGGATTCAAACCCTTTATTGGCAAAGTCAATGCCTAGGACTTCCTGGAATAAGGGCTCCTGTGTCTTGGGGTGAGAAACGATACGTTTGTGATATTTGCAACCTTTAAGGTCTGCATTAAGAGTGAACCGTAACTTCGGGGTTACTCTTCCGGTAGGAATAACAGTAAGCATAATGAATTGTGTAATTAAATGTTTGTGATTGTGTAATGAATTATTAAAAAATTACTGCACCTGACTTGGTTAACTGCTCCTTATTAAGGATATCTGCCGCATTAAGGGGGTGACGCAGGCACTAGTATCTCACGAAGTATACTGAGCTGATATTCTTAACAAATCGTGTTCTACACTGGCTCCAGGTAGTATGTCTTATGAGCCCCATTCAGTGAGTTACTACATTCAAAGTAAGTGTAAATGGTTGGATCTAGACAGTAATTAATTAATTCTTCAAAAAGGCAGGCATTGATGAAATGTCTACCAACTTGCCAAAGACTCTGATGTAGTCACCAGCTTTGATCCGAGGGCGCTTACCTCGACGATACTTGCTGAGTGTGGTTAGTATCAAAGCCTTCTTTGTAACCGTGGAATAGACTAATTTAGCCTTAACAGAGGGTCGCATGGCTCACAATCGTATCATTATGATTACGTGAAAGGCCCTTTTCGATACGACAGAGGACGAACTGCCGACATCCTTGCATCCTTGATACAAGTCCGTGATGAGTAAAATATTTCACCTCTTAATAGAGATTAATTTCTGTAGAATAGTACAGCTATAATTTCTGCTATTAATCCTATTACAGGAATAAATGCACAAAATTTAATCCAATCAGGAACTTCAATCTTATCGTTCAATACTACTATCAGTAGTAATTGTACTACTAATAGTGTTAGTACTGTTATATAGGGTATCATAATGTAATCTTTTAGTAGTCATGCAGGGACTTGAACCCTGAACCTTGACGGTATAAGCGTCCTGCTCTAACCATTGAGCTACATGACTTTAACCAATTTTGCTAAAGGCCCTAATTAGTTCCTGTAGGGAGATTCGAACTCCCCTGTCCATGTTACCACAAACAGTTATAATGTGATAACATGATTCTCCTATATTACTCATATCTAAAGGTAAGTAACTATCAGGAATCCTTGTGTCAGGGCAACATTATTCTTACCCCGGGCATGGGTTATCTCATAACAATTAGTTATGAGGTCCCATTTAAGCCCAGCCGTTGCAGTCAGCTTACTTGTTTATACTTAACAGCTGCAATCTGTTAAGCTTATCAAGGAATTTAATCACTTTAGTGATATAAGAATGTGCATACCGCCTATAATGAAAGAATGTCATACGGTGTTAAGAACGTTGACAGTATGCACTAGTAGATAAACATTTCACAATGGATACTACTTAAATTGATCTATGTACTTTTGTAAAGGATAAGCTAAGCCTAATCGCGTATCACTACACATTCTTGCAAGTTTACCATCAGTTACAAGAACATGATAATATTGACTTTCGTAATCAGCACCACTGCTGGTTACAGCAGTTAATACTTGGTAACAAACGGGTGCTTTAGGGTCTTTTGTGGGGATCAAAAATGCTTTCATAACTTTAGGTTATTACATGAATATTCTGTGAAAACTCATAGACTTACTATAATGCTAAAACATGCAAGAACGTGTAAATTTAACCAATTTAAGTAAGTCTATGAGTATAGCGCCTGGATAAGAAATCAATCTACACCAGGCTAGGATTGCTACATTTTGGGCTAAATGCAACAACTGCATGTACTATTAGGGCGTAATACATGCAAATAAGAGTTAGTGAAATGGTATTTGTTACATAAATATCCTAAACGATCTGCACATGTTTATGCAAGGCTTCAAAGAAAAGGATTTTAAGGTAGCAAATACTTAATAAAATATCGGGAATGGACAGTTACTCCAAATTATATAGATCGTCCAAATATGGGGCCTTAAAATGCGAAATAAGGGTATTGGGGAGATAATACCTCACTCTACTCTACACACCTCTCACATAATTGAAGAGGAGAAGACTAATTCTTCTCCCCAGGCTTGATAATTTCAGAGATCTCCTTCACCAATGAATCAATATCATCAAATGATGTTAATGCAAAAGCCTTGACATTATCACCAAGTGAGAGATACTCTACAGGAATAGAAGCTCTGCTCCGAATACCAGGCTTAACAACTACAACAGCTTTGATGATGTTATCATCATCAGCAGCTACTACATGGAGAATACCAGATCCTAGAGGATTGGGGTAATATGTACCAGTAGTAATACCAGCTTTGTAGAGAGCTACTCCTAAAGCATGAATAAGGTGATGCTTGCACCTACGATACTTGGGTTGAAATTCAAATACCCTCATAGATTGATTGAATAAAATTAGACCATCTCTTCGCGTATAATTATTTCTACGACTATAGTCGTAGGACTAATAAGGACTAATTAGATCTGTACGCGTACGTAAGAGATACCAAAATCTCCCAGATTTATCACGGTAATGCATACTTGGGAGAGGTATAAAATATCTCCCCACACCCAGTGATGAGTGTGAGGAGAATTCCGCTACTTCATTGCGAACGTAGCATTGCCCGAGTTGAGAGCTTCCAGAGTACTGGTTGCAACAACCACGGAGTCACCAGGATTGTAGGCAACCATCGAGACCTGGATGCGATCCTCGTCATCGGTCCATACCGTCATGCGAGCATTCAGACCCTTCTTGTAGTCCGTGATGGTCGGAACTTTGCCGTCAGTGAACGTGTTGGTGAATACGTACTGACTGAACGGCTTGTCCTCCCCTTCCACCTTATAGTGGATGCGACGACGACGATTGTCGTATACAGGATCGCCTTTGTCGTCCGTGACCATCTTGCGCTCCCCTGTGGGTTCGCCATCAGCACCGATCACATTCTCGTAGCGAATGACCGGTTCAATTGCGGTGATGATGATGTCCAGATCGGTCTCATCCTTCTTGAGCTGCCGCACATACAGCTTGCCAATAATATCAGCCTTGGCCATAACTTATAAAGTTTATGATACGTTGTAACCTACTTTGATCCGGTGAGGCTACAATTATACCGTTGAGTTTCGTAACAACAGTGCGGAGTGCTTCTGCTGTTCGGTCCTCCGAAGGCTGGCTGGGTCGCTTTTATAACACTCCTCCCCGAACTGACGGGGGGATAACCCCAAAAGTTTGAGGGGAGGGGGGCTTATTGGGGAATATGTCACACTCCCACACATTTGGTATAATTTAAAAAATTTTTTTGTAAAAAATTTTATTATATAAAAATTTGGAAATATGGGAAATTTTTTGTATATTGCAAAAGTTTTTTATAAATCATCTTTATGAGTAAACGAAGTAATTTAGAGAAGGTTATAGATATGTTACGTAAAGAGCAATCTAGGGCCAGGGAGTTGTGTGGTATAAGCGCCACTAATGGAGAGTTTTACTTTTACGATGGCATTGCCGAGCATTTAGGTGAAGTTATCCATGAAGTAGCTAGGATTAATGATTTACTAAAATTATGAGTAATGAGAAGAAGGTGTTAACCTTCGAAGATTTTGAAGAGTTTTTAAGGGATCATCCTATTAAGAGTCCCGATGAATATCCTCTAAGTGAGGAGACGTTGAATAAGTTTTTTGAATATGTTAAGGAGGGTATGAAGTATGCGAAGAAGAAGCATTCAGGTAGGAGAGATTAAAGTTGAGGACTATGATCTTTCGATAGATTATGAGAGAGTCCCAAGACCCAATAGTGTATTAGATTTAAGGCTAACTTATGAAGATGGTAAGTTGGTTGAGGTATCTACAGATTATAGAGTTTTAATAAAGCCTAGTAAGCGGCGTAAACGTAAGAAGTGATGAATACATGGGTAAAGATTAGGAGATGGACTTGGGAGTTTCCCCAGAGTTTATTAGGGGCAATATTGTTACCTTTTTATGAGAATACGAGGTTAAAGACCTTTGAGTATAAGGACCAACAAGTATATATTTATGACAAGTTTCCTGGGGGAATATCTTTAGGATACTATGTACTTTTAGACTACAATAGGTATGATTGGAATAACAAGAATATCAGGGTTAGTTTAAAGAATTCCATTAAGCATGAGTCTGGTCATGGGATACAAAGTAAGTGGCTAGGGCCATTATATTTGCCCACTGTAGGACTGCTTAGTGGTGGTCATAATGTACTCTGTAGAATCAAGGATTATTATCACAAGAGTTATAATTATTATAAGTTCTTTGTAGAGAAATCTGCTGATAAGTTAGGAGGAGTTGTGAGATGAGATGGGAGTCTTTATCCATGCGTGAGAGAGCTAAGTTAATGAATACTTATCTACGGAGTGGAGTGACCCGGCTTAGTGATATGAGGGATCATTACAATAAGTTTACTGATGGTGGTGAAGTAGATAATATTCAGAGCACTCCTGCTCAAGATTTCATAGCTTCATGGTTATCTAATAGGCAGGAGCAGTTTAAGGAGAATTTTAGAAACAGTGGTTCTACGATGGTTCCTTATAGTGTATTACCTAAGAGTTGGTCTAATAAAGCTGCTTTTAAAGAGTATCAGAATCAATTAAAGAATTTACGTACTGTCAAGCAATATGATGTTCTAGGTAATACGAAGTTCCCACATGTTCCTGAATCAGAATTTGAGGCTATAAAGAGGCTCTCTAATCATACTGGTGGAGCTTATAATCCTTCTAGTCACTCTATATCCTATATCAGTCCATATGCTGGTACTGATGTTCATGAGTTGACTCATTCTTTGAATGCTGATCCACAGATTAATACTATCAGGTATGGCTTTGAAGGAGACAAGTTACAGGAGGGTAAGCAGTATAATTCTTACAAGGATTCTGCTGATGAGATCTACGCTCGTTTAATGCAGTTTAGGTATTTAAATAAGCTTGATCCTAAGAAGAAGTACACGGTAGAAGATATTAAGAAGTGGCGTGAGAAATACGATGATACAGATATAATCAATCGTTATAGTGATGAGTATCTACTCCACTTGCTTAATAATGTAGCTTCTACTAAGTCTAGCCTTGAGAAGGATGGTAGGAAGCTGGCTGCTTATGGGGGTCCTTTAAGGAATGAGTATGATAATCCTGATCAATACTATGACTACAAGACTGCGGAAGAGGTAGGAAATATGTATAATCCAGGAACCCAACATTGGGCTTCGAGAGACCCGAGAACTGGTATGATTCTTAAAAATCCTAAGCATCCTACTTTCGGTATGGCTATAAGGGAGGATATGGCTAGTGGTTATAGTCCTTATATTGATTCATCTACTGGTAGATATTTTACATTAAGTCCTGAAGAATATGCTACCTCTCCTTATAAACCTACACTTCGTAGAGTAAATAGTTTTAATGATGGGGGGAAATTATCAAGTACTTGGGATAGTAATTATATTAGAAAAAATAGAGGAAATCTTGATTATCTATATAATCAACATAGAAGATCTGGATTAACCCATAATCAAGCTATAGCTTTAATGAGTAATTATATTGTTGAAAGTGGAGCAGATCCTCACATGCAACAAATAGGAGGAGGTTCTGGAGAAGGTCTTATCCAATTTACAGATCCTTCCCGTAAAGCTAGCTTAAAAGAATTTCAACCTATTCATGATTTTGATGGAGTATTAGATCCAGAATTACAAAGGCAAGCTAGATATATCACAACTAATGTTGCTGGTTTAAAACGAGGAGAATGGAGACATGGAGGGAAAAGCAATGGGTTTGATACAGCAAGGGAAGCTAAAGAATCTTTTTTTAATAATTCTAAATCTTTAACTGATTTAGTAGAAATTATTTCCGAAAATTATGTTAGACCAGGAAAGCCTCATTTAGATAGAAGAAAAGAAGTTGCTACTTATCTAAATAAAGAATATTATGATAATCCTATTTCAAAAATATTCAGAAATTATTAAAAATAATTGATAAAATATTTGGAGATATCAAATATTTTTTGTATATTTGCATTATATTAATACAATGAAAAGAATATTAGAATGGTTTAAAGCATCGAATAGATGGAAGCATCTTACCTATGCTATACCAGTAGGCTTTATTGATTTAGGCATGGCTATTGGTGTAGCTAGCGGAATGGAATTTAAAGATAAACAGCATGGAGGTAAATGGGACTGGATTGATTGGGCATTAACAATACTAGGAGGTAGTATTGGGTTTCTAATTAAATTCCTAGCCTTTAATAGTTTATTAACCTATAGTTTGTATTTATAGGTATTATTTTAGCTTGTGTAACCCTACAAGGGTAGTTGTTAATAAATACTATTATTCATGTCAAATGCAGCAGGTTCTCTGCTGGCACGGGTAAGAGGGTACCCTTGGTAATGTAAAGTTCTTTACAAAGTCCATAAAACCCTTTCTTTGGGAGATGGCTGAATGGTTTAGGCACTTGACTGTTAATCAAGGTAACGCAGGTTCGAACCCTGTTCTCCCAGCTAATTAAATTTAAACCTATGAGTAAGAAAACTTGGATTAAGATCGGTATTGGTGCAGCCGTAATAATTAGCGCCTTAGCAATGATTAAGATCGTCCCTTTTTGGGGGACCTTATTGAGTCTGTGCAGTTATGCTGCAGGCATCGCTTCGTACTGGGCTGTTGATAAGTTTGGTAAGGAAGTAGTTGATAAGAAATAATTAATTAATTTTATGGAAGCAAGAAAGAGGTATTACACATTCTCCCAAGCATTGGAGAAGATTATGGGAGATCCTGACAATCTAGTTATGACTAGAACTCATTACATTTCAGAAGGCCCTAATGGTCCTAGTGTTATCATAGAACTTCTGCCTAATGTAGAGAGTGATTTTCCTGAGAAGCCTACCCTAGTAAAGGTAAATTCTGCAGGCATGTGGGAGTATTTTCCCACTCAAGAAGATCTGCATAGTATGACTTGGATGGTTCTTCGTAAGGAAGTTAGTAAAGATGAGCCTGTACCTGGAGATCTTACTGAGGATGAGGTACGAGATCCGTTGACTGAGAGTGCTGCTCATGAGCTTACAAAAGTCCTTAAGCAGTTTAATAAACTATTAGGTAAACTTATTTACGGGTAATGAAGAGTAAGAATATAGTATTTGGCTTAGACGCACTTGCAGAAGTTAAGAAGGGTGTAGATCTCTTAGCTGATGCAGTGAAGGTAACCTTTGGTCCTAAGGGTAATACAGTAGTTATCTATGAGGATAACTATCCTAAGGTTACTAAAGATGGTGTTACTGTAGCCAGAGCTATTAACTCTCCAGAGCCTTTATATGATGTAGGAGTACAGCTTGTTAAGGAAGCAGCCGCTAAGACTGCTGACATGGCAGGAGATGGTACTACAACATCTACAATCATTGCTCAGGCTCTTATAAATCTCATCTATCAACAGCTAGTTGCTGGTGCAGATGCTAAGAGTCTCAGAGCAGAACTTGAGAAATCCAATGAGGTAGCTAGGGAAGTTATTAAATCCCTAGCCACCAAAGTTGGTGATACACCAGATAGTATTAAGCATATAGCCACAATCTCTGCTAATGGAGATGAATTTATAGGCACACTTATTGCTGATGTTATCTCAAAGATTGGTTATGATGGGGTTATAACCCTAGAAGAGTCTAATGGTTTTGACACTTATGCAGAGACCGTAGAGGGTATGAAGATTAACAAGGGTTATATCTCTCCCTATTTTATAAACGATCCTGCTAATAGAGCTGCAGTATTAAACAACCCTAGAGTACTAATTTACAATGGTATTCTTAACAATGTTAAAGAGTTATTCTCTATCCTAGAATGTATAGTCCAGGATAACGAGGAAATACTTCTTATAGCTAATGATTATTCTCCTGAGGTAATTAATGCTATTGTACGAAATGTGCAGCGAGGCTTGCTTAAAATAGCAGCTATTCGTACACCTGGTGTAGGTGAATATAAGAAAGATTTACTGGAAGATATTTCTGCTATTACCGGATCTCAGGTATATGATAAGTTTCCTGATCCTAATGAGGATTTGCACTTAGGAGTAGTCAAGAAGGTAGTAGTTACTTCTGAAGAGACTACTATTATAGGTTCTACAGAGTCAAATGAGGCTATTACAAAGCGTGTAGAAATGCTTAAAGAGTCTCTAAAGAATGACTATCCTAAGTATCTTATTGATGATATTAAGGCACGTATTGCTAAGCTTTCAGGAGGTGTAGCAGTGATTTATGTAGGAGCACCTACAGAGATTGAGATGTCTGAGAAGAAGGATCGTATTGAAGATGCGGTATGTGCTACTAGAGCAGCCATTGAGGAAGGTGTTGTTGTAGGAGCAGGTATCATACAGGAAGACATTGCTAAGGCTCTTGATAAGAAAGGTTACCATATTCTTGCAAAAGCATTAATGGTGTGTAGAAAGTTAATTCTTGATACACTACCAATTTACTATGAGGATGCTCTTGAGGCTAATGTTCTTGATCCTGCAAAGGTTACAAGAGTCTCTATAGAGAATGCCTTATCAGTAGCATATATGTTCCTGTCTACTAAATGTGTAATAGTTAATGAGAGTGAAGCATCTAACAGCTTATATTGAGGCATTTAATGAGGCTTACTCCCCGCCTTATAAGTTGATTCTATGGGGCCCATTCTCAACTACTAATAGTAAAATATCTATTGGGTTAGAGCTTCAGCTCTTATACGATGGTGGTTTTCAAACACTCTTTATAGTAAGTGATGAATCAGAAGATCTTACTGAGAAGAATGTAGAGTCTACGGAGTTAAGAATTATAGAGGCTTTTAAGAAGATAGATTTTAACCAATATCTTAAGCAATGGAAGGAGAATTAATTAAGCCCAAGTGTCCTCCTTTAGAGTCTCCTTCCGACTTTGAGAAAGTTAGGTGGAGTAAGGAGGATTATAATCGAGAGCCAGTATACTACTGTAAGAAGTGTTTAAGCCTTGTTATCATGGCTTATAACGAATCTGGCATCTCAGAATATTGTAATGATTGTGGCAGTACAGATATTGCTACTACCTCAATTAATGAATGGCAAGCTCTTTATAGAGCTAAATATGGTAAAGAATTTTAATTATGACTAAAGCTATGGAAGCAAATAAAGCCATGAAAGCAAGTAAAGCTATGGAAGTAAAACAGCCGGAGAAGTTAAGCTATGAGCAGCTTAAAGATATTGCTAATAACCTACAAGTACAGCTACAGAATAAGCATAAAGAGTATCAACAGCTATTAGTGGAATATAATCGAGCTATGGAAGTTGTTATGGGTAAGCGTCTTGATAGTTTATTCAATGTCCTTAAGTATAAGGATCTTTTTAGTGAAGACTTTGTAAGTAAGGCAGTTATTAATATTGAGAATATGCTTACAATTCCTGAACCTGATTCATGTGAAACTTGTGAAGCAGATAAAGATGTAGAATAATGAGTAAACGGGATATGACTAAGAATACTGACATTGTGTCTATTTCTACCAATTTAAAGACCTCTGGCCTAAACTTTTTCAAGCTCTGGCTAGAGTTTCTTAAACCTTTACATAGATTACCTGGTAGGGAGCTCGCAGTGTTAGCAGCACTATTACAACGTAGATTTGAATTATCTAGAACAATTACAGATGATGATATACTGGACAAAGTTTTGTTCACTGATGAGATTAAGAAAGGTATTGTAGCAAACTTAGGCATATCTCCGGGAAACTTTCAGTCAGTATTAACCAATCTACGAAAAGCGGGTGTTATTACTAATAACACTATAAGTAAGAGATATATTCCCTCATTGGAATATGAAGGAGATTCATATAAGCTACTACTAAATTTCAAGGTAAGTTATGATAAATAATAAGACTCTTCAAGATATAATTCTTGCAGCTTCTGAGAAGCTTAACATACCTGATGATGTAATAGAAATAGCTTATAGAGAGTATTGGAACTGGGTAAAGGATACATTAGAAAATGTTCCTGTAAATGAGGATATGACAGAGGAGGAATTCACGAAGATGCAGACTAGCATCAATGTTCCTAGCTTAGGCAAGTTTTATGCATCATATTCCCGAGCTCAGTTCCTTAATAAAAAGTTTAAGGAATATGCAGAGAAAGCAGTTCAAGATAAAGAGGGTGACGCCTCCGTTCACGAAGATGATAGTAACATCTAATACTTACACTGAGGAAGAGTGTGTAAGTGAAGCAGGTCTTATTGAAAAAGACTCTGTAGGTATGCTTAAAGAAGTACAGGAAGTTATTGCTGTAGGACCTGGGGTACGAGAGTATAAACCTGGTGATCTAGTACAGATTGACTTCTCGAAGTACGCTCGGAAGCGTTACACTAAAGATTCCACTAAAGCAGACATGCCTGATGAGTTTTATAATGAAACTCTAGATTTTGAGATCCCCATGTTTGAGATAGATGGTAAGATTGCATTGCTTATTGATAGTGCTAATATCTTCTTCAAAGTGGATGAATTTGATTGGGAAGTAACTGAGGTTACACCTCCCAAGGCTAAGAAACTTGTATGTTAATTTAACGCTCCCTATCACAAGTAGGGAGCTTTTTTAGTATGAGACTATTTACGTATAAAGACTATAATTTAAAGATTTCTGATGAGGCATATGCCTTACGTCCCTTTAAGCGACTTGTAGATAGGGATAGAACTAAGGAGAAGACTAAGGCTATGAAAGAGTTAGCTTATTTATACTTTATGTATGATCCTAGGTCAGACTTTTCCTTTGAAATTATAGAGGCAGATAGAGATTTACGAGTTAAGGATAGTATAGGTTTAGATGCTGACTGGAAGCCTGATAAGCAGGTTTTAGAGGCTATAGAACTCTATAAATACCTTACTACAACATCCTCGTCGTTACTGTTACAAGATACTAGGGTCATTATTGATAATATTCGCAATACCTTTAGATCTATAGATTTAACTGAGAAAGATGCTAATGGTAAATTAGTATTTAATATAGGCCAAGTTATGACTGCTGTAAAGCAGGTTCCTAGCTTGGTTAAGGAGCTTACTGATGCCGAGAAAGCTGTATCTAAAGAAATTGAAGATATGGGTACTATGAGAGGTATGAAGCAAAAAACTATCCTTGAAGACGGACTATCTAATTTTTTGAACTATCATGATTCTTCTTCCAACTAACGAATTTCAAACACCTATTACTGAAGAATTACGAGATTCACTTCCTACAGAAGTTTGGGATGATTTCATGGATATTATAACAAATACAGAGTTTATAAAAAGTCTTATTTCTCCTGAACGTAAGAGAGCAAAAGATCTTCCTAGGGATTCTTATGGTAGGATTATTGTAGATGTCTGTCATCCTCACATCCTTGAAAATATGGACTATTTTAGGCAATCTGCAATATATTTTCAGAAATATGGATGCTATACTAAGCTACTTCCAAATCCTAATCCTAAGTCTGAATTTGGTATGTGGCTAACTAGGGAAGTTACTAGATGTCTTGAAGGAATGGTACGACCTGAAGATGGCGAATGGATTCCAGGAGATATGTATTTTTATCTAAATTACTTCCCCATTATTCAAACTAAGCTTCGTAAAGGGTCTAAAATTGGTGATCGTGTAGTAGATTTTCCAGAGTTTTGGGAAGGGGTCTATCTAAGGTTTCACTATCTAAATCAAGCTCGAAATGGTGGAATATATGATGATTTTGTAGGTGCTAAACATGCTGTAGAAATTGCGTCCAGAGGCCGAGCTATTGAGGTAAATGAGTTAGTAGAAACTCCAGAAGGGCTTAAATTATGGAAAGACATTAAAATAGGGGATTACTTATTTGGAAATTATAATACTATTACAAAAGTAGTAAATATCCCATTTGTAGGAGAATCCCCTTGTTATAAAATAACTCTTAGAGATGGTAGAACTATCACAGCTTCTGATAATCATATTTGGAATGTTTATAAGCGTAATTCTAAGAAACCTATACTCAAGACTACGCTGGAATTATTTAATGAATATAAACATTCTCATAAGATAAGCTCTAGGGTTCCTAAAGGTATTGAATATATATATTCTATTCCATCTAATGAGGGAGTTGAATTTAAAGAAGATGTTACGCAAATAGATCCATACACGTTTGGGCTCCTTCTAGGAGATGGATGTTTTAAACATCTTAGTTGCTATTATACGTGTGAAACTACTGATTTTGATATTATAAAGCAGTATATACCTTATCAGTATACTAAATGGAAAGATAAGTATGCATATAGAATTCATATTCCTAATTGGAGAACTTTGCTAAAGTTTTATAAGTTAGTAGATAAAGGATCTGAAGATAAATTTATTCCTAGAGAATTTAAGTATAATAGTAGAAAAGTTAGGTTAAGTTTATTACAAGGACTAATGGATACAGATGGATATGTATCTACAGAGGGCATCCCTATTTTTACTACAGTTTCAGAGTTTTTATGTCAAGATATAATGTGGCTTGCTAGAAGCTTAGGATATAATTGTTCTTTTAAAAAACATCCAGCAGGTTACAAAAAAGATGGTATTTATAAGAGATGTAAAGATGTTTATATTGTAAAGATTTATGGAGGACCAGAAGTATTTAAACTTCCTCGTAAAAGTAATCTTGTAAACTATAAATCTAATTATGCTAAATCTAGAAGAGATTCTACTAGGATTATTAATATTGAATTTGTTGGAAATAAACAATGCAAATGCGTTACGGTAGATGCTTTAGATGATTCTTTTCTTATAGGAGATTTTATACAGACTCATAATAGTAAGTCATATAGCATAGCAGCTATTATGTGTAAGATGTTTCTGTTAGGAGAATCTATGACTTCTCTTAATAAAGTTAAATGCACTATTGTAGCAGATCAGAAAGAGTTCTTAATTAAAGACGGCAGCCTAAATAAGTTTGTAGATGGTATAGATTTCTGTTCGAAGTATACTCAATTTCCAAAAGCTCGATTGAAAAATTCACTATCAGAAATGCAATGGGTATCTGGTTATTTAGATAAAGAGACTAATATTCCTAAAGGTACCCAAAATGAAGTTTTAGGCATTGCTATTAAAGATGATGCTGACAAAACTCGTGGTAAACGGTCTCAGAGACTATTTTATGAAGAGTTTGGTACGTTCCCAAAGTTTCTAGATGTTTGGCAAACTTCACTACCTAATGTTCAAGAAGGCAATGTAGCTTTTGGATTAGCCTATGCTATAGGCACAGGAGGATCAGAAGGCTCGGACTTCATGGGAGCTCTTGAGATGATTAATTATCCTGATGGATATAATGTTTATTCTCTTCCTAATGTATATGATAAAGGTTCTGTAGGAGCTAAAAGAACTATATTCTTCTTCCCTAGTTATATGAATTCTAAAGGGTTCTATAATGAAGATGGGGTATCTGATGTTGTTGGAGCTATCATTGATGAGTTAAAATTTAGAATAAAGTTAAAGTATAACTCTTCTGATCCTATTCAGCTCACACGTCGTAAAGCTGAGTATGCATTTACTATCACAGATGCTATTATGCGTAGGGATAGTAATATCTTCCCTTCTGATAAACTTAATGATCGTATTTTGGAGTTAGATCAGAATCCTAAGAGTTTAGATGATATGTGGGTTGGAAGACTTGTTCAGACTAAGGAAGGTAAAGTAGAGTTTACTCCTGATGCTGATATTAAGCCCATCCTTGATTATCCTCATAAAGATAATAAGCTTGAAGGAGCTGTACATATTAATAAGATGCCTATTAAAGGTCCTGATGGCAAAGTACCCTGGGGACGTTATATTGCTGGTGCCGACCCTTATGATGATGATGTATCTGACACTATGTCTCTAGGATCTATCTATGTATTAGACTTATTTACAGATGAATTAGTTTGTGAGTATGTAGGACGACCTATGTTTGCAGAAGATTATTATGAAACATGTAGACGTATATGCTTATTTTACAATGCAGAATTACTGTATGAGAATAATAAGAAGGGCTTGTTTACATATTTTTCAAAAACTAACAGCTTATATTTACTCTGTGAAGTTCCTGAGTTTTTAAGAGATAAGGAAATTGTTAAAGGTAATTTTTTTGGAAATAAATCCCGAGGTGTAAATGCTACTCAGCCAGTTCAAACATATGGTCGTACACGCATCAGAGACTGGCTTTTAAAGCCTTTTAAGGTTGTAACAAAGGTTACTATAGATGGACATGAAGAAGAGGCAGAAATCACTATAAATAACATTAATAGGTGTTATTATAGGGCTCTAATGAAAGAGTTATCTATGTGGAATCCTGATAGCAACTTTGACCGTTATGATGCTCTACTAATGCTTATGTTATTACGAGAGCAGAAGTTAATGCTTTGTGGTAATCAATCACCTTCAGAAGTTATTAGTATGGATCAATCTAATTACCTAGGAAACGATGACTTCTTTACTAGGAATTATGACTATAAGTTCGCTAAATATTTACACAAGGATAATTAGTAGTAGATATTTATGAAAACTATTAGTAAACTTTTGAACGTCTTGGAAATTTGAAGATAATTACTTATCTTTGTACAAATTATGTAATTAACTTAATGCTATGATAGATTTAAAGAATATTCCGCCGCAGATGCTTGCCTACTCCAAGAAGACCAAGGAGTGGCGTAAGCAGCACCTTGACTGGGCGGATAAGAGAACTTACTATTTTGGCAACATGGTGCGTAACTCTCTACTGAAGAAGAGGGTCAATTATAATCTCATAAATGGTGTTCTAGATATGAGAGATGTAGAATTGATTCTCAACCCAGATAATGTAAATGCACTTTATGTTCCAGAATCTATTCAGCATTTCCCGATTATGAATTCTAAGCTTCACGTACTTCAAGGTGAGGAGTCGAAGCGAAGATTCGAATTTAAGGTTGTTGTAACCAATCCTAACTCTATTTCTGAGATAGAGAATAGTAAGCTTTCTATGCTTCAGGAGCAGGTCCAGGCAATGATAGAGGATGAGAATTTATCCGAAGAAGAGTTTGATAAGGAGCTTGATAAGTTATCTTATTACTTCGACTATCAGTGGCAGGATATGATTGAGATGAGAGCTAGTACTATTCTTTCTCACTACATGAAAGAGCTTAATATTCCTAAGACCTTTAACGATGGTTTCATGGATGCTATGATCTGTGGTGAGGAGATCTACCAATGTGATATTGTTGGAGGAGAACCTACTTTTGAGCGACTTAATCCCCTTAAAGTCCATATCTTTAAGAATGGTTTCTCCAATAGAGTTGAGGATGCAGACCTTATAATTCTCATAGATTTCTGGAGTCCTGGCAGGATTCTAGACACCTACTTTGATGTACTTACTAAGAAGGATGTGGATAGTATAGATAAGCTTGCTAGTACTTTTAGCAGCGATTCTATGTATAATATTGATGAGCGAAATGCTTTTATCAATACCGCAGAGATTGATGGTACTGACATTTCAGGTGGCACTATCGTAGAGAACTTCTTGCTGATGGGTCAGTCAGGATTCTCGGCTACGAGTAATTATTATGATCTCCAAGGAAACATTCGAGTCTTACGACTTTACTGGAAGAGTAAGCGTAAGATTAAGAAAGTTAAGTCTTATGATCCTGAGACTGGTGAAGAAATATTCGATTTCTACCCAGAAACTTATATCATAGATAAAACTCTTGGTGAGGAAGAAGAGATTTTCTGGATTAATGAAGCCTGGGAAGGTACTAAGATAGGTCCTGATATTTATGTTAACATGCGACCTCGTATTGTACAATATAACAGGATTTCTAATCCATCAAGATGCCACTTTGGTATTGTTGGTTCCATGTATAACCTCAACGATTCCAGGCCCTTCTCCCTTGTAGATATGATGAAACCGTACGCCTACTTCTACGATGTCATCTATGATAGACTTAATAAAGCTATTGCTGCTAACTGGGGTAAGATTGTTAAATTAGATCTTGCTATGGTTCCCAAAAATTGGGAGATTGATAAATGGCTTTACTATGCTAAAGTTAACCATGTAGCAGTTACAGATAGTTTTAAGGAGGGAAATGGTGGTGCTGCTCAGGGTAAGATTGCTGGTGCTCTAAATAACCAATCTAGTGGTGTTATAGATGCAGAACAAGGCAATTATATCCAAGAGCATATAAATCTTCTTGAGTTTATTAAGAATGAGATGGGAGAAGTTGCTGGTATTACACGCCAGCGCGAAGGTCAGATAAGTAATCGAGAGACTGTTGGAGGTGTAGAAAGATCCAATCTCCAGTCCTCCCATATTACTGAGTGGCTCTTTACCATGCATGATGATGTTAAGAAGAGAGCTTTAGAGTGCTTCTTAGAAACTACTAAGATAGCTATGAGGGGTAGGAATAAGAAGTTCCAGTATATAACCTCAGATGGTGCTATTAAGTCCTTAGAGATTGATGGAGATACCTTTGCTGATAGTGATTATGGTATTGTTGTAGATGCCTCTCCTGAAACTCAGAATCTTGCATCTAAACTTGATGTTTTAGCTCAGGCTGCCCTTCAAAATCAGACTCTCTCATTCTCCTCGATAATGAAGATTTACACTTCTTCGTCTCTCTCAGAGATTAGAAGAACTATTGAGAAAGATGAGCAAGCTATTCAAGAGCGACAAGCAGAACAGGCCCAGCAAGAACAAGAGATTGCTCAGCAGCAAATGCAGGCTGAGATGGAGATGAAGCAGGCTGAGATGGACTTCCAAGATATGCTTAACCAACGTGATAATGAGACTAAGATTCTTATTGAACAGATTAAGCAGTCTGGTAATGCAGAACAAGAAGCTCCGGAAGTTCAAGATAACTCTATGGAAAGAGCTAAGTTAGATGAGCAGATAAGGCAATTTAATGAAAGGTTAGCCTTTGATAGAACTAAACTATCTGAAGAGATAGCTATCAAAGAGAAAGATCTTGCTATTAAGAAAGCCAAGCCTAAACCATCTAGTACTAGTAAATAACAGTTAGGGGGGGGGCAGCAGCTCCTCCCTTTATTATTATAATTAATTCTAACTATGACTAACGAAAAAATTATTTTACAGCTTGAAAAGGGCTACGATATTAAAAATCCTCAACTAGCTCAAGTACTTACGAACATTGAGAATAATGGAGTTACTAAAGAGGAATTCACAGAAGCTATGGAAACCAAAGCTGACCTCGTAGGAGGTAAAGTTCCTGCTGAGCAATTGCCGAGTTATGTAGATGATGTTATTGAATTTGAAAGCATTATTAATGGGAGCAGCCCTATTAATTTTTATTTAAATAATCAAAGTTATACTGATAAAGTTTATTATATTCAAGGCTCCACTTCTATTGAAGGAACTTTAAGTTTTAAATATAATAAGAAATTTATTAATTTTGGAACTAATACTTCTGAAGATGATTGGATAATTGTTGAACCTGAAGAAGGAAAAATTTATATAAAGATTGGTTCTGGTAATGACTCAAATCATAGTTTTCGTTGGAGCGGTAGTGATCTTATTGATTTAGATAAAAATTGGTCTGATAGGATAAATACTCTGGAATTCAAGACTATGACAAGTAATTTAGGAACTATTACAAATCCTCTTGATTTATCTGAATCTACAAGTACTTCATCATTTACTCAGTTATACAGATATCTTAGCCAAAGAAATAAATCTTCATTGATTAATTTGCTTTGGTATTATAATGGTGCTACTTATAGTTCTCCTATAATTGATGTAGATCCTATTGAAAGAACTTTTGCAATATATAATCAAGGGTACTTACAAACTTATAAAGTTCTCAAAGAAGATGATAATTATAGTCTTGTAAAAGTTAAGGAATTTCCTGATTTTGTATATCTTGATTACAGCACTGTAGGGTCAGTTTTAGATGATAATACTATTGAACGGATAAGAAACGCATCCATAGTTTTAGTAAATAGTAATCTCTCTATGCCTAATATTAAATATATTTATAATGTTAAATTAAAAACTAATACATATTTGCAATTTATAAGAGTTAGTGAATTAAGCAATAGTGAAGATCAAATAGTCTATCAAGACTTGTCTGTAAATATTGGTACTAAAAAGTGGACCATTGCTACTAAGAAATATACACTACCTTATGGAGCTTACACTTCTTTTGGATTCACAGGTAAATCCTCTGTTGCTGTTAATCAAGAAGTAGCAAGATTAGTTAATATGAACTCTTATAATATTACTTCTTCTGATTTAAATAAAGTACATAGCGGTGATAAGTTAGAGAATATTAAGAATGCTACCTTCCTTATATTGAATGAAGGTGGTGGTAAGACTAAGATTTTTACAAGAGGTTATACATCTGCTTCTACAATATACTATAATTGTGTAAATAATAGTGGGTCGGCGAATTATATTTTATTGAAAACGGGCTCTAATTTATTGTCGTCTGTTGAACAAGTTTCTTTTGATGATATAGCGTTTTCTAATTATATAAACCAAGGTGGTACCAAAACTAATAAAAGTTCAATGTATAAGGAGCTTGCTGCTCAACTTACAGAAAATACTTATGTAATAGATTCGTCTAAATTAAATACTGTTCTGACTGATACAGAAGCTTCTTCTGTTCAAAATGCTACTACTCTTATTATATCTAATAGTAATACAAACAACCTTCTTGTTTTTAAAAGAGGATATATAGGTAATGAGGAAATATATTTTACGAATATTAATTTAGTGAGTGGAGGTTCTTTAAGTATTAGCAGAATTATATATAATACTACTACTAAAACTTGTTCTAATATTGCACTTTCTATAGTTGACCCGTATGTGTGGTATATCGGTAATGGAGGAGACAAATCAAATAAAAATGATTTTATTAATATTAATAAGGTTTTATACAATAATACTTATATTATAGATAAAACATTATTAAATACTACTATTTCTGATACTGCTATTCAAAATGGAATTAAAAAAGCTAATATATTAGTTGTTAAAGATTCTACTGACAGTAACTATAAAGTACATATTAAAGGGTTTGTAACTTCTAATATGATTTATTTCTTTAATCTACAAAATGCAAATGCTGATAATATAACAGCTACCAGAGTATTATTTAACACTACTACTAATTTGTTAAATAGTGCAGACGTATATTTACAATCTGCTTTCAATGCTTATAAACTTGGTGGTGGCACTAAATATACTACTGAAACAGCTTTTAATACAGCATTTGCAGCAGCAATAGATGCTTATACTTCTACAATATAATTAAATAATATATGTATCAATATAGAACTGGACTAGGCCAAGTTTGGGTGGGAACAAAACTCCCACCCTCTCCTAGTACTAATATAATTTGGTTAAAACCTTCTGATGATAAAAGAGTACTTTGGGAGATTAGAACTTTCAATATTTATAAAGAAGAATGGGAGGTACTTACTAGTGCAGCTCTTACTGCAGAAGGATTATTAAAGCTTATATATTCACTTGAGAAGAAGGTAGATTCCTTAGAAGAATTAAAAGTAGTACTCTACGATCAAGTACAATCTCTTACAGAGGATGTTAATGAAATTAATCAAATTTTATTCACTCAATACATCTCTTTGACAATGAGTCGTACCCCAACTTTATTCGAAAAAGGGGTCTCAACGCAGGTAACACTTAACTGGTCTACTAAGTTTAATAATCAAGAAATTGAACCCGATTCTATCTCTGTAAAGAAAGGTAGTCAAGTTCTTACCTCTGATAAAACACTCAAAACCATTAAGGATTCAATTTCGGATACCCAAGTATATTCTATGACGGCTGTGATTAAAGGTATTACCAAGACTGCTTCAGTTACGGTTAGTGCTTATTATCCAATGTATTTTGGGGCATCTATAAAGGACTCTTTAGTATCATCTGATATTCTATCTCTTACCAAGCAGCCTATTAAAGCGTCCCCTTCAGGCAATGTTACCATTGAAGTTGAAGATAACGAGTATATTTGGCTGTGCGTTCCGTCGAATATGACCATTAACAGTGTGAAGTCGGGGGGCTTCGATGTACCTATGGCTGCTCCTATAACGGTTGTTGTTAATGGTAAGGGGAACTACAAGTGTTATAGAAGTGCTAATAAGTTTGTAGCTGGTACTTTTGTTGGTGTTATAGCATAATTTTTGATTATCATGGAAGATTATATTAATATTTATGGTCTACTTTTTGCTAAGACTGCTGATGGCAAACTTGCATTTACAGGTCAGATTTACGACAAACAGCTACAAAAGTTTCAGTCAGACATCAATAAGGCAACTCCCCAACTTAACGAGGAGGGTAAGCTACCTATTGATCTACTTCCGGAACCGCTTCAAAATGTTATATCATCTAACACAGTCAAAGGTATTGAAGTAGTGCAAGGCACAGCTCCTATGCAGCAAGATAATATCTTATATATAGAGTTAGAAGAAACTACTACATAGTTATGAGTCATAAGATAAAGACTATTACCTTTAATGGTAAGACAATAGCATCAAAGGATAATACTCTTATCAAGAGGGTTATCTTTAACGGAGTAGTAATATGGCCTTACTCTCCTCCTGTAACATCTGATTTAGTTATTGCTACTTATGATGATGGAACATGTAGTCTTTATGACGAGACTAAGGCAGGCCATCTAGCTGAAAAATCTTCTTCAAAAACTAATTCTTCTTTGTGGACTATACGAAGAGTTTTATATAATGGTGAAGAACTATGGGCTAGGCCAAGTGAAAAAGATTATTTAACTATTGAGAAAGAACATGTTATACTCAATGCACTTAATCATTGGTCCGATACTAATACAATATATACTAATTTAACATTTACAATTAATTAACAATTATGGCAGTTACTAAACAAAACATTTCTGTTAACCCTACATCTGGCTCGGGTAATACTACTCTAACTTTTACAGCAAGTCCCGCTAGTTTAGGTAATCGTGTTGCTAAGAATGCAACCTTCACAGTCACAGCTCCGGGTGTTTCCCCGAATAAAACAATCACTGCAACTCTTGAAGCTGCAGCTGAATTTGTGTCGTTTGATGATGGAGCTGAAATGGCTGTTGCCAAGGGCGGAGGGGCTGTAGTTATTACAGGTACTTCCAACTCTGATAAACTTACTTTTACTAAAGGATCTGGTTCTGTTATTACAGCAGATATTACTTCGGTTAAGTATAAGGTTAACACATCTACAGATGTAACCAATGGTGTTGCTATTGCTGGCGACCCTGGTGCTACAGCTAAGTACACCTTTGAGCTGACACTTACCGCTGCTAATAATACGACTATTAGTGAACGTACACAGCAGATTATAGTTACTTCTACAGGTGGCAAAACTGCTACTATTCAGCTTAAGCAGGCTTCTGGAGATGCTTATCTTAACCTTTCTGCTGCTACCATTACGGTTCCGCAGACTGGATCTGTTACCGTCGACGTTACTACCAACACAACGTTCACGGTATCCTAATAAATTAGGATTATTAGTAGGGGGGGGGGGTAAACTGCCACTCCTCCCTATTTTAACTTAGTAAAATTGTATTATGAGTATCCAGACGATTTCAATTCCTTGGTCCACAGATGCTTCAGATTCTATTCATCTTCAGTGGGATGACAGTAAGATTACTGGAGGTAGTTTAGTTACAATCTCTACAGGAATTACTTCTGATTATAACCATACTGGAGAAGATAGAGAGAAGACTGTAACTTTTCGTACAACAGGAACTTCTGGACCTCAAGCATCAAAAACACTTAAAGTTATTCAGACATCTGATAACTTAATAATAGCCACTTATACAGATATATATAGTATATACTCTGAAAATAAAACTGGTTTTTAATTAAATAATATATTAGATATGGCAAATGTTTACAAAGATATTTCTGAGTTTGTCCAAAAGGTTGCTGCTACTGGTAACGAGGAATTTCAAGTCTCCGCTACAGAGAAAATTACTGCCCAACAAATAGCCGATCTTGCTTCTGTTGAAGGGGCCAAGTATGTTGTTGTCACTGACTTTAGGACTAACTCATGGACTTTAAATGGTCAGAGTATAACGTTTAGCACCGATATAAAAGTTGGAGAACTCGTTACTTTTGAAAGTGCTAAGGCAGCAGCAAATGGTCCTGATGTAGCTCTAGTGGGGTACGCTATAAAAATAAGTTCTCTCATGGCTTTATATATAGGTACGGACACTAATAATAAGGTTAACGGTACGCCAATATTGTACGTATTTAAGTCCGCGGGTCTTTACAATACTTCATGGCAAAAATTGCCTGCTGATGAGGCAGGTGTTCCAGTTGGAACTACTCTTTGGGAAGGAAGTGTTCAATTAGGCGATGACAGTCCGGATATGTTTGACTTTTCTAAAAGTTTACAGAGCGGAGATTTAATCACAGTAATATATGATTTAATGGATCCTAGTAACCCTAACTTATATTTTGTTTCTGGCATTGACGTTAATCGCGCCTTTAATTTCAAAGTAGGTGAATCCCTATCAAACATTAAGTTTAGTGGGTTTTATAACAGTGGTGGAACTAATTCAGAGGTAATATCCGATGTAGGGATAATGAATGTTAATTGTACAGAAAGTCAATTAACTATAACAGTAACAGGTGGTGAATCTTATCCTATCGGTAGCAGGATGACGGTGAAGAGGATATATAAATCTGCACACAATAAGGTTTGATAATTATGTATCATTATATAAATGGATTTGGAAAAATTTGGGTAGGTATCGAACCCCCTCCCGAAGAAACTCTTAATACTACTTGGTTACGTCCTACAACTAGTGATTCTCCTTTATGGGAACTACTAGCTTTTGATTGTAATCAAGGTAAGTGGGTTTTAGTAGGAGGTCAGGGTGGAGGTACTCCCGAAAATTTTGAAGCTACTGTAGATCAAGTAGAATCTACTAGTCAAGCCGACGCCTCTGTAACATTAGATGGGAATATCTTCAAATTCCGCTTTGGATTACCAAAGGGATCTGATGGTACTAGTATTAGAATAAAGTATTCGAAGACTAGTACTTCAAATACTCCTCCTATTGTTGTTAAGGACAATCCCAACCCAGGTTCTATCTGGGAAAATGTAGTTCCTATTCATACTACTTCAGATAGTATTTGGTCTATTACTGCAACCTTTAAAGATACAGTATTAATAGGTGAGTGGAGTGATCCCCTTCTTATGACTGGTACCAAAGGAGATAAGGGTGACCCAGGAGACCCTGGGCCTGAAGGTCCTAAAGGGCCTGCAGGAAGTGTTCCCAACTACAAAACTTATGTCTATAAGTTAAGTAGCTCTAAACCTGAACCTCCTACTGGTACAAATCCCAATCCTGAGGGATGGGAAGACTATCCTACTACTAGTGGTAATTGGTGGCAGTGTATAGGTACTGTTACAGGATCTACAGGCCTAGTATCGGAATGGTCTGAAGTATTACCTGTAAATGGTCGTGATGGTACTGCTCAGGATGGTAAATATACTGAAATGCGTTTTGCGGTAAATTTCAGTAACATTACCCCTCCTCCTCTTGATAAAACTATGAGAACTCCTACAGGATGGTCTACAACTCCTACTGTCAAAGCTACTCAGGAATTTATGTAGATGATTGTAGCCACAATTAATCCTAATGATACCTTATATACCAATTGGTCTACTCCTACTGTTATTAGTGGAGAAGCCGGTCCAGAAGGGCCACAAGGTCCTCCGGGAAAAGATGGGAAAGATGGAGCTACTGGACCAGCTGGTAATCCTGGCCCTGCTGGTAAAAATGGTGTATCAGGAATTCCTGGAGTAGGTATTGAAGTACAGTACTGTCTTGGTACAGAATCTACATATACTGGTAGTACAGATTTAGGATCTAATAGGAATCCGACTGGATGGAGTACTAATGTGCCTACTGTTACTGAAGCTAATCCTTATATATGGTTTATACAGGCTCGTATTAACTATGTAGACAATTCTGACAGAGTTGGTTCTGTAGATGGAGCATGGTCTATCCCTGCTAAACTAAGTGGTACTAATGGTTTAGATGGAGCTCCTGGTCAACCTGGATCTCCTGGTGCGAAAGGTCAGATTGTTTATCCTGAAGGTATTTATAATGTAAATACTACCTATTTATGTGATGAACATAAGGCTCCTTATGTATACGACCCTGTAGATGCTAATTACTATCTGCTAAATAAAATTGGTTCATGGACTGGTACAGATCATAATAACCAAACTCCTAGTGCTGATACTAGTGGATCATGGTTAAAGATAGAAGCTGCTGAAGCTATATTTACTAAGATATTACTTGCCGGAACTGCATTAGTAGGGTCTGCAGTATTTGTAGATGATTGGATGTTTAGCCAGCAAGGTATTGATGCTAATGGTCAAATTTCTACTAACTATGAAGCATTTGAGCCTACTAATCCTACTGCTGGAGTATTTACTCCCAATATAGCATTTAACTTTAAAACTGGAGAAGGATTTTTAGCAGCTGGTAAAATTAGGTTTGATGCTAGTGGAAATATTACAGCGGATAACTTAGTAGCTAGTAATATTTCTCTTACTGGTAATATTCGTCAAGAATTACAAGAGATTTTCTTGTCAGGATTAGATGCTAACATTCACTCCCTTAATGCATATACCACAAGTGATGCAGACGCATCAACTACACTATTGATAGCCAAATCAAATGGAGTATTAGATAATGCTTCTATTTATAGAGGAGTTATATTGAATGTATCAAGAAGTGCTATTATTACTGTGAATATTCATAGTAGCTCCGTGTGTAAATGTGGAGTAACATGGGGAGATCATTCAGTAAACTTGACAAGTATTTCAATACCTCCCGGAGCCGTTTTTGAATATTATTTTAAGCCTTTAAATACTTTAACAGTAAACAGTAAGGAAGTATATTGGGGTACGTTTTATGTAGCATATCCTTCCCTAGTTAAACTAGCGGATCAGAATGAAAATACTACAGGAGCTATAAGAACAGCCCTTACTTCGTAATGAGATTATGAGATGGAAAATAATAGCAATTCAAGGATTAGTAATACTAGCCCTTGGTGGGATATGCTTCGGAGCTTATAATAAAATTAATAGTTTACGAGAAGAAGTCTCTGCGGCATATACTAATATAAAAGCGTATGCGGCAGAGAACGATTCTCTTACTAATGAGAAGAGAGCCTTTAAATTTACGATTGAAGAGCTTAAATCAAGTAAGGATTCTATTAATAAGAAGTTATTAGAAGTTCAAAAAAGGCTCAAGATTAAGGATAAGGATATACAATATTTAGAATATCAACTAAGTATTGTATCCAAAAAGGACACTGTGATTTTACGGGATACAATATTTCAACCTGATGTTAAGATTGATACTACTATTAGGGATAAGTGGTATAATCTTAGACTTGGATTAGAGTATCCTGATAAGGTAGTTGTAGAACCTAAGTTTAAGAGTGAACGAATCGTTGTAGGACATCTTCAAAAGGAGACTATTAAACCTCCTAAGAAGTTCTTCTTATGTAGGTGGTTCCAACGTAAACATAAGGTTCTATTAGTCGAGGTGGTTGAGGGGAATCCCTATATTTACTCCGAGACTGAGAGATACATTCAAGTAATTGAATAATGGATTGGCTTACATTGCTGGGCGCTTTAGGAGTGTCTAACTTACTCTCTATATTTGTTACCTGGAAACTAGGTGGCAAGAGAACTTCAGATGCTAATGCTACTCTTGTTGAGATAGAAACTCTTGTTAAGATGCGAGAGTTCTACCGAGATGAAATAGCACGCCTCCTGAAGGTTAATGAAGAACTTCATGCAACAGTTAATGATCTGTTACAGGAGCTTAAAGAGGCTAGAGGGAGAGACTACTAATCGTTCAGAAATCCCTTAGTTATGGAATTACTCTTACAGCGTACTGATAGACAAAGCTCGTATACAGGCGGGAAGCTTTACGTAAATGGAGTATACGAGTGCGATACCGTTGAAGATACTGATAGAGATAAGAATTCTAATGGTATTTTTGATGGAGATGAGAAGAAGGTTATGCACGAAACGGCTATACCTAATGGCAGATATAGAATTACACTAGTAAATTCTCCCAAGTTTAGTCCTAAGGTAGATAATAGGAACATGCCTCTGCTAAATAATGTTCCTTCATTTACAGGTATATTAATACATTGGGGCAATAGTGCAGCCGATTCTTCGGGCTGTATCTTAGTTGGAAAGAATTACTTTGGTGGAAGAATATCTAATAGTAAGGTAGCCTTCTTAGCTTTACTAGATAAATTTGACAAAGCTATAGCTGCTGGAGAGCAGATATGGATTACTGTTAAATAGGAAATAAAGTAGTAGTTATTGGTATAATCTATTAGCTAATTTCTAAAAGTGTTTTATATATCAAAAAATATTCATATATTTGCATTAATCTATGTAAAGAGATTAACTAATTAGATTAAAAAATTTTGGAGAAGTATGGAAGAAACTTTATCAATGGATTTACTCAATGCGTTCGATGAGGACGCTATTGATATTACAATTGAGGAGGACGAATTGGAGTTTAATTCTCCAGGAGATGAGCCTCCTGCAAATACCAGTACAGATGCGGACCCTGATCCTAAAGGGATCTTTAAGGGTAAGCAAGAGGGCGGAGGTGCTGACAATGAGGAAGGAGAAGATCCTGAATCTAGCTCAAGCGGGGAAGATACCACGGACAAAGATCCTGGCGATAAAACTTCTCCCAATACACCAATACTTGCTTCCGTCGCACTGGCTTGTTACGAAGATGGTATTTTCCCGGACTTGAGTGAAGATGAGATCAAGGAGATTAAGGACAGTGAATCATTTGCTGCTGCTTTAAAGAAGCAGATTGAAGCTGGGTTAGATGCTGAACAGAAGCGTATTCGAGATATGCTTAATGTAGGTGTAGAACCCGATATCATTCAGCAGTATGAAGGTGCTATTCAGTATCTCTCTGGCATCTCTGAAGAAGAGCTAGAGGCTGAGTCTGATGATGCCGAGGCACTTCGTAAGAAGATTATTTATAGCGATTTTATTAATCGTGGCTTCAAGAAGGAACGTGCACAACGCGAGGTCGAACGCTCTTTTAATGCTGGTACAGATATAGAAGATGCTAAGGCAGCTCTAGAGAGTTGTCTAGACTTCTACAAAGAAGAATATAGTTCGGTTGTTGAGGAAAGGAAAGCTAAGGCTGCAGCAGATAAAGCTGCCCAGGAGAAACGACTTAAGGAGTTTAAAGCTAAGGTTCTAAATACTGAGAAGCCTTTTGACGGGATTAACTTAGATAAAGGTACTCGGGAAAAGGTTTATAATAACATGACCAAGGCTAGCTATAAGGATGAGGCGGGTAATATTATGACTCCTATACAAAAATATATTAAGGAGAATTCCTTAGATGCTCATTATTATCTTTCCTTAATGTATACTCTTACTGATGGCTTTAAAAATATTGATAAGCTTGTAAATCAGAAGTTGACTAAGGCTAAGAAAGGTGCTCTTCGAGAGTTAGAGCATAAACTCAGCAATACGAGAACTTTGGATGATGGTAGCGTTAACTTTAATATGGAGCCTGAGGAAGCATCCTTTGACTTCATTGATAGAATTGACGTTTAATTAAATTAATAAATTATGCAACTAGGTAAATTTCAAATGAAAGCCTTCACTTCGTGGAAAGGCTTAACCCGAGATAACCACATCGGAGCAATTTTTGGTCGTGCGCCTCAGAAGGCTACTAATATCATGGTACAGCTTCTGGCTCAGCACCGTGGTAAGAGCCTCGATAGTTATCTCCAGAGATTCCCTGTTAAGTACTTTGAGACGGATGATGAGTACACATGGGAAGTTATTGGCAGCTCGCGTCGTAATATTCCGATCATTGAGGCTCGTGATATGAACGATACTCCTCTGACGAATGTAGGTGCTATGGCTGGTGAGAATGGGCAGCCCTTTAAGGTTGTCTTCCCCGAGGATTGGTTCGCTAGACCCAGAGTAGCTTAGCTACCAAAATTGGCGCTTTATACAGTAATGTATACTGAAAATTGGGCAAAATCGGTGAAGGCCCCTATCTTAGTCCTACATTAAGATTGGCTAATACCGAGCTAACCTATTAAATAATATTAATAGGTAGTGTAGAGAGTAGAAGATGAACCTATGCTAGGCATTATCTACATTATTACAAATGATATTAACAATAAAGTTTATATAGGACAAACAATTCAGGAGTTACAAAAGAGGTGGCACAGACATTGTCAAAAATCTTGCTCTAATGCTGAAGAGAAGATGGCTATTAAGCAAGCTATTCTAAAATATGGTAAAGAGCATTTTAAGATTCAAGAATTATGTAAGTGCCCTGTTGAAGAGTTAAATAATAAAGAAATTTATTATATCAATCTATACAATTCTTATAAGAAAGGTTATAACTCTACCATCGGAGGACAATCTTCAACAAAGCCTTTAAAGTTAATTTCAGAACAGGAACCTATAATAGAACTTTATAAATTAGGATTTTCTCTAAGAGAAATTGCTAATGAATATCAAGTAGATAAGGCTACTATTAAACATATTATTGAGATAAATAATATTCCAATTAGGACCATTAGAACTTATAAATTTTCAGCAAAAGATAGACTAAGTATTTTAAATGCATATAATAATGGGGTTCCTAGAAAGCAAATTATGAATGAATGGAATATTTCTAAAAGCTATTTATCTCAACTGATAAGTGGAAAGCGTAGAATATAATTCTTCCAAGAGTGTCCAGATCCTAAATATTAATAGGATTAAAATGTACTCCGAACTATAGAGATAGTAAATCTATAGAGCTAGAGGATAAAGAGCCTCTAGGATAACAAATTGGATGGTGAGGTAATCGTAGGTGAGCTTAACGAGGTTTATCCCCTGCGTATCCTGGGTCAGCCGAGACTTGAAGGTTCGAATGCAGTTTATACCGTAGAGCTTATGGGTGGTGTCCTTGGTGGCATGCCTATTTCGCAGCTTGTTGCTGGTAAGCGTTTCAGCTGGGAGTACGCTCCTGTTGAGGATACGATGTCGCTGGAAGTTGGTGATGTTCGCTATACGAGCTCGACTGCAATGCGTAACGAATGGTCGCACATTCGTATCCAGACTAAGGTTCCTGGAAACATTCTGGATAAGAAGCTTGCTGTAGGTATTCCCTTCGTTGATAAGGCTGGTAATAAGCAAGTAGCAAATTCATGGATTCACCATGTAGACTATAAGCTGGAGGAAACCTTCTCAGAATATAAGTCGAACATTATCATGTTCGGTCGCTCGAATCGTAATAAGAATGGTGAGTATCTGAACTTTGGTAAGTCCGGTAATGTCATTAAGATGGGTGATGGTATCCGTGCTCAGATGTCTGTAGGTAATACTCGTTATTACACTAAGTTTAGTCTGAAGACTCTTGAGGATGCTCTCTTCGAGCTGTCAGAGTCGAAGCTTGACTACTCGGATCGTACATTCATCATCGAGACTGGTTCTCGTGGTGCTGTACAGTTCCACAAGGCTGTCCTTGATGTAGTATCGGGCTGGACGGTATTCCAGTATCTTGGTGGTAATGCAGCTAACCCTGCTATTATCTCGAAGACTTCGAGCAAGCTGCATGACAATGCACTTAGCGCTGGATTCCAGTTCGTAGAGTACAAAGCTCCTAATGGTGTAACCATTAAGATTGAGGTTAACCCGCTGTATGACGATCAGGTACGTAACAAGATTATGCACCCGAATGGTGGTGTCGCAGAGTCGTATCGTTACGATATTCTGAGCATTGGTACTACGGAGGAGCCGAATATTCAGCTGGCTAAGGTTCGCGGTAAGGAAGAGTATCGTGGCTACATGTGGGGCCTGCGTAACCCATTTACGGGTGGCATGAACAACCCGTACATGTCGTATCCTGAAGACTCGGCTCAGATCCACAAGATGGCTACTCTGGGTGTCTTCATCCTGGATCCGACTCGTACTATGAGCCTGATTCCGAATATTCTTACGGAGTAATAAACTTTTATAGGTAGGTGGGAGTCAAATCCCACTTACCTTCATTTAAATTAAGGGAGAAGTTATGGATAAAAATTTTAGCAATATTGGTGATATTGATGTTGACACCTCGGTTGACGAGGTAAAAGTTGAGGTACCTAAACCTGTAAAGGGTCCTAAGGTAGATAAGAAAGGTGTAGCTACCATTGTAGAAGATGAGCCGTTGGTTAATTGTCTTAAGAATGAGAAAGTTATTGTACGGTGTATTCTTAAACCTACTGGTAATATTGACAAGCCTACTCACGCTCTCTATGGAGGTATGGCTGAAACCGCAGTTAAAATCTATACGCTACCGCTTCTGATGTCGGGTTCATATAAGAATGCTCTCACTAAAGCTGAGAAGAAGTTCTTAGAAATGGCTATGGGTCTTGAAGATAATGCACTATCTATCTATCGTAAGGAAGACAACTATTGGGAGTCGGACAATGCTATTGTAAGACTTGGTAAGATGGACACAATTCTGGATCTTTCTACCCCTGATGGTTATATTAAATATAAGATTCTGCTAGCTAATTCGGACACTATTGCTCCGAGTTTAGATGCTCTTAAAACCACTCCTAAGGAGACTTATAGATACGTACTTATCCGCGAGGGTGAGGAAGTTAAGACTCTTAATAAGGAGATGAATGTAGCTATGCAGGCATCCTTCGAGCTTGGTAAGTTCCTTGAGAACAAACCTGTACTGCGCTTCGCAGTTGAGACTCTTGAAGGTAAACCTGTTTCTGAGTCGAGTACTCTTGATTGGCTACAGGCTCAGGCGTTTAAGAATATGCAGAGTAATCCTAAGCTCTTCGTTCAGATTCTCCAGGATCCTTATCTTGAGACTAAGGTAATGATTAAGGATGCAATCTTTGCAGGTCTTATTAAGAAGCGTGGTGATCTTTACTACAAATCGGACAATACTCCTCTTTGTGAAGGTATGGATGATCCTACTATTGCAAATGCTGCTAGGTATATCAACGCTGTCAAGAATCAAGAGTATAAGTTAATGCTTGAGGCTAAGATCAAGGCTTCTAAGAAATAATTTACATTATGACTGCAGCGGAACTGATTCAGAAATTTAATCTACATTATGATAATATCTTAAGTGCAGCTGCACCAGGTCTTAATGAGTATGAAATATCATTATTCTTAACTCAAGCGCATAGAGAGGTTGTTTCAAGCTATTATAACGGTACTATGGGTGGTGATACCATCGACAGTACTGAAGCTGTTAAATCGCTCCTTCCACGTTATATTCTTACAGGAACAGCTGTTATTTCACAGCTTATTCCCAATCAGATTGAGGGGCTTAATTCCTATGTTATAGACTTAGATGCTAACGTACTTCAGCTATTAGCTGAGCGTATTAAAGGTCCTAATGATCCTACTTTAAAAACTCGTAATATAGTAGTTAAACCTGTTGATATTGATGAAGCCTATAGGCTTATGAGGAATCCTTTTAGGAAACCTTCAGATTTAAGAGTATGGCGTGTTGATGAGACTACCAATGAAGATACAACGGTACGTCAAGTCACATTAATATCTAATGAAGATCTTGTATCCAAAGAGTTTCAATACATTTATACTTACATGAAAGAACCTGAGCCTATTATACTAGTAGACTTAGATTCATCAGAATGGATTAGTATTGGAGACCTCTCTATTATGGGAGAGCGTAAGGCAAATGTTGATAAGGATACAGCAGCTCAATTAGGAGATAAGATCTCTCCCACCCTATGGGAGTTGATTATAAATCGTGCTGTAGAATTAGCTACACGCGACTATAAGGAGAATAGTTTGAATACACAAATTGCTCTGAATCGCAGAGTTGAATAATTTTAATTAATGTTATAATATGGCAAATTTTAGTGAAAATGCTGTACGGCAGGTTATCACTGCTAAAGCTGCAAGTGATGTAGATGTCATTGATGTAGCTACAGGTACTACTGCTACTGCTGGTGCTGAGAAATTTTACATCACGTATAAGAATGCTGATGGTCTTAAGATGCGCTCTGATATTATCGAGAAGGCCAAGATTCGTCAGTATGCAGCTAGGCCCTATAAAGTAGGCTCGCAACGTACTGTAACGATCAAGGTTGACAAGGAGGAGCTTGCTCCTAATACTGAGTATAGCCTTCGTGTTATGATCCGTGAGGTTATGTCGGGTTCGCAGGAAGATCAGATGGTAGGGGTTGTTTCATTTACTACGAGTTCGGCTACTGACGCAACTGCTCTTTCGAAGGAACTTACTGATGGTCTTGCAGAGCAGATTAATAAGATGTATGGTGTATCTGGTAAGAAGTACAATAAGTTGGACTGGCCTGTTCTTGAGGCCGTAGGTGAAACTGGTGGTACTGCAGATACTATTGTTATCAAGGAAGTTGCTGATAACCTGAAACCTTGGATTGTTGGTAAAGTACAGCTTCGTCCTTATAACTTCGACATCTATCCCAACCCTGTTCTTTCGATTTCATCGACTGGTAATACGAACTTTGAGTCGTTTGATTGGATTGACACTTCGGATGTAGATAAGGGGTTCTTTACAAAGACTGTAGGTGGTTCGCTTGGCCATGGTAATGGTAAAGTTGCCGCTGACCTAGAGTACTTCTATCACGGTGAAATTGGTGATTTCTATCGTATGAATAACTACCCGTTGAATATTACTACCAAGTATATGGTAGATCCAACTAAGGGTTATGATACTATAGATCTCGCATTCTTCTACAGAGGGGAGGCTACTTCGCCTCAGGCTTCGGAGAAACAGCTTATAATTCTTTGTGAATCTGAGCAAGCTGGAACTGGGGGGTCTCTGGAACTTGGAACTGTTGCATCCAAGTTGGATACTACTATTAAAAGTATCCTTGAAGCTTAATTTATAGTTTAGGGCAATTACTATAATTAAGTAGTATTTATAAGAGTTAGTGAAAGTTGATTAGAGTAATATTGGGCTACTGCTTACGGGCAGTAGTCCTATTACATATATATTTTGCGCGAAATATATTTATATTTAGTTCAATTAACTTTTAAAACTTTCACTAATTATGGCAGAATTTGCTTCTAAAGGCGTTGGTAATGCTGGTTTAACCCTTGGCATTATTGGTACTGCAGGCTGGTTACTTGGTAACGGTGGCTGCGGTAATGGTTTGTTCGGTGGACTCTTCGGTAGAGGAAACTGTGGCAATGGTCAGGCTGAACTGGTATCTGCATACCAAGCTGCTGCTGCTAATCTAGCAGCTGAAAAATATGCTGACAATGTTGGCATAGAGTTATACAAAGAAATTATCGCTCAGTCTAATAGAGCTGACCAGCGCCTCGGGGAATACTCGAATCAGCTGGCTCAGGGTATTATTAATCTTGACAAGAAGGTTGCAATGCTTGAAGCTACTCAACCTCTGGTTGCTGAGATTACTAAGCTTAAGTCTGAGAGATACACGGATGAGCGCACCTGGAATAAGGTTGAGGGCGAAATCCGGCTTCCCTACAAGGAGATTTGCTATCCGCCCTACCCGCAGGTAGCTGTTCCTGTTGGCAGTCCCTATGGTTACGGATGTGGAGCTAACACTGTAGTTCAGTAATTGAATCACAAATAATTTGCGATCATGATGGAACGAACGGTAATAACCAACTTCGGTGAGGGGACTACGTTGAATCAAGTTGTTGAGTTCAATGTATGTCTACCCACTCCAGCTAGGACTGACGTAGCACCTACGTCTACGTTAATTCCTACTATTCGTTATACTAGTGAGTTCACGTTGGATTCAACTACTTACTACTTAACGAAAGTAGACCTAGCTCTACAGGTAAGCTATACAGATGTAACTAACATGAGTAGAACCTTTACAGTTCATTCAAGTAATGCTGCTGTGGTACAAAGCTCTACGGTTCCTACCGTTGAGGATATTACCTCGGAGAAGATTATAGGAATGATAATCCCGCCTTGTGTATGCAAGGTTACGGAGAATGTAATTAACACTACTCCTACTGCAGCGATGCTAGCATCTAACAGAGGTTACTTCGTATATGCTGTATCTACGAAAGGGACGGCAACTCCTACTTCGTAGTAATTAGTAATCTTTACAACTATGTACGGATATCCAGCTGGGTCTCCTTATCAGAGCTTCCAAGCACCGTTGACTAAGGAGAATCAATTACGAATGTTAGAGGGACAGATAGAGGCGCTTAAATCTATGGGAAGTAGTACTCCTCAGTACTCGTTACTAGAGGAAATTAATACATTCTCATCTAACTTAACGGAGGATGAGAAGAAATTAATCGAGAAATCTCCTGAATATTCTGAGGCTAAAAGTAGCTTTGAGTCAGGGTTTATGAGTTTCCTAGGTAGTAAATTTAGCAGCGAATATGTTGCTACGCCTCAAGGAAAAGTAGCCGGAGAGCGGTTACTAGAAGTTATTAAAGATGTTAAGTCTAAGGCTCAGCAAGAGATTGCTGCTAAGCAAGAGAAGCTCCAGAAGGTAGCAGACTTGCTGGATAAACATCCTGAATTACTCGATAAAATTAAGTAAACCATGACTGACTTAGAGATATTAAAAGCCGCATTAAATTCGTCGATTAGGACTATAGCCACAAATTTAGGCTTTCCTTACTTAGCACCTGTTGCTATGTATGGTGCTAATAACTTACTTAGTAAGCCTAAGTATAAGTTTATCTTGGATGCCTTAACAGATGGTAATGACAATATCGACATTGAGTCGTTGTCTAATGCTCTTAAGGATACAATGCGTTCGATGCCTAATAAGCCGACCCTGCTGGGTATTACTTTTGGACCAGAAGACATTGACTTGTTTAAGAGAGAGTTCTTAAACATTAAGAGTAAGAATGCCTAGTGTAACTTTTATTCAGAAGATCAAGGAAGCCTTTACTCCTAATAAGCAGATTAAGTCTCTACTAGTAGAGATTATTACCCTTCAAGAAGATATGCGTGTGAGCTTATGCCACATAGATTCTTCACAGAAGGAGATGACTGAAGCTTTGAAGGATATTAAAGGTTGTATACTGAGTCTCAAAAGAGGTCATAGCGGTAGAGATAATAAGCACAAATCACTTAAATCTCGTAGTTATGATGAAGAAACACCTGCACGTTAAACTATCTGCAGAGTCAATACTTGAGATGATATCTGAAGCTGCTCATAGTGCTATGAAGAAAAGTCTTGAGGATCACTTCTTGAGTGAGGAAGAGTATAAGGAAATTATACATTCCAGCTCGCGAGATCTTCATGAACTCATTCGTGAGAACTTACATGGCACTGTAGAGTGCAAACTTCTTGATGTCATTAAGCTAATCGAAGCTTACTTTGAAGCCCGTGATATGGACGAAGAAGTACTTATGGTTATGCTTGACAAAAGCAGAGAGTAATTATATATCTAGTATGGAAATGGATTTCGAGAGAGTTATAACCTTCGTTAACGAACTTTATGGCTCATACTTTAAACTTAAGGAGATACATTGGAATACTTATAGTAAATCATTACATTTGCTCATAGATGAAATTAATGATGATCTATTAGAGTATGTTGATGATATTACTGAGAATATTATGGGTCTAAATGACAGTCGTTTTGGTTATGGCATTATCAATCCTAATATTCCAAACACTACAGATCTTAAGGAGATCTTAAAGGTTCTTGCCGCTAAGGCAGAGTATTTAAAGTCTGGTATGACTGCTGGAAGATATTCTGGTATAGTCAATATCTTAGATGATTTTGCTCAGACTATGAACCGTTACATCTACCTTAGTTCCGATAGATAATTACTAAAAATAATAGAAATTATTATTTTTTTACAAAAGTCCTTGGATATATGAAAAATTTTTCGTATATTTGAGGACTTTTAGTTTATAAACTTATATGGTGAAATAATAATTTAACTTAATTTAATATGAACGTTAACGAAATTTTAGAGGTATTTAAGGTGAAACCTTATCTTGTACGCATGGGAAAAGGTTCTCTATCGAGACGATTACATGTATCTAAGGAAGATATTGTTGAGGCTAAGAAACTTTATCGTAATAATAACTTAGTACAATCTATTAGAAAGGCTCCTAATATTCTTATCTTAGACATTGAGACTGCACCTATGAAAGGTTATGTATTTAGCCTATGGAAAGACTCTGTAAATTTGGATAAACTTCTTGCAGATTGGTATATTATCTGTTGGTCAGCTAAGTGGTTATTTGGCAGAGAAGTCCTAGGAGATTGTCTTACGAGTGCTGAAGCTAAAGCTCAGGATGATCGTAGAATTGTAATGAGTCTTGCGGAACTCTTAAACAGAGCAGACATTGTTATTACTCATAATGGTAAGAAGTTTGACTTGCTTAAGATTAACGCACGTATGTTGATTCACAGGCTTCCTCCTGTTAAGCCTTATCAGAATATTGATACTTTAGAAGTTGCTAAGAGGCAGTTTGGCTTTACATCGAATAAGTTAGATTACTTAGCTAAGATTCTTGGTGTAGATACTAAGCTTGACACAGACTTTCAGCTGTGGGCAGATTGTGTAGATGGTAAGCCTGAGGCATTAAAGTATATGTTTAAATATAATAATTGGGATGTCGAATGTCTTGAAGCTGTATACCTTAGACTACGACCTTGGATTCGCTCGAATGTTAATCTTGGGCTGTATTATGAATGTGATGAGCCAGTATGCCCGAACTGCGGTTCTCATAATCTCACTGAAGAGGGCTTTTATTATACATCGGTAAATAAATACCAGGTATACCGTTGTGAGTGTGGTGCTGTATCTAGGGCAAGAACCTCCGAAGTTCCTAAAGATGTTAAAGAAGTTTTATTAAATGGAAACATATCTTAATGACGAAATTTGGAAAGATGTTGAAGGATACGAGGGATTGTATTTAGTCAGTAATAAGGGTCGTATATGCCGTATTTTAAAAGGCCGGAGTGACGTTAATGGTTATAATACAATAACATTATGTGATGGAAATGGAGGGTATAAAGATGCTAAAGTACATAGATTAGTGGCTCAAGCTTTCATCCCTAACCCTCACAATTATCCTATCATTAATCACAAAGATGAGTGCCCTGGTAATAATCATGTAGAGAATTTAGAATGGTGTACCTACAGTTATAATATTAATTATGGGAACGCTAATAAATCTAGAGCAGAGAAGCAATATAAAGCAATCTATGGTATTAACATTGATACTAAAGAAATTATAGAGTTTTCTTCTCTTACTGAGGCTCGTAAACATGGATTTAACCATAAAGCAATAAGCATGTGTCTAAGAGGGCATAGTAAGAAAAGCCAGGGATATTACTGGTTTTATAAAGAATAATTAATATGCAAACCTATCGTGAGTGTGTTTACATGATATTTGATGAGCTTAAATTAGATTCTGATGATTCTAGAATTGAAGTAGAACATATCATCTTTTTACTTAATAAATATCGTGCAATATTAGCTAAGCAAAGATACGGTGGTACCAAGAGGGATGTCCCTCTTGAGTACTACCAAATCTGGGAACTGGGTCAGTTAGACCTACCTGCCAACAATACTGATGTTCGTAGAACATTTAGCTTTAAGAAACCAGTTCCACCTATTTTAAATCTACATGGTGTCCTATTAGAGACTTCTATCTCTTACCATACAGCTCCTCTTGAAGAGCATTGTATTATTGATGGCGCCCCTCTAGACCTTTATATACAATCTACATCATTTGTAGAGAATAACATTGATGTTAACTTTATAAATCCTGATAGATTCAAATACCTTGGTTATAACAAATGGTTAACATCGCAGCCGTATGCTACCATTGGTTATGACCATAAGTTGTATATAAGCTCTACTGCTAATTTCCTTAACGGCAAATACTTTAGGATACAGGGAATCTTTGAGAATCCTACTGATTTCCAGGATACCACTGATGGTAAATTAGATATGTATTTCCCTGTAGAGCAAGCATTAGTTCAGCCTATCATAGATCTTATTATCAAAGAACTTGGTAATGTATTATACTTACCTAAAGATGGTGAGAATAATTCTTCGGATGGCTTATCTATACCTATGGGAAGTTATCAACCTCCTAAGGTTCGATCTAAAACAACTGTTGATGAATAATGGAGTACAGTGAATTTCTAAAGCAGGTTAAGAAAGTAAGTAGCTCAAGAACGTTTAAAATTACCAATTCATTTAGTATTAAAGGTGCTTATAAGTGGTATCGTAATCATAGACCTAAGAAGTCTAAATATGTCCTTCAAGAAGGGCAGTTTTACGCGATTATACGCACTATAAATGATATGTTGGCAGATGCCCTTGTTCGTGGAGAAGAAGTGAAATTTCCGGCTCGTATGGGCCTTTTAGAAATTCGCAAGTATCACATTGAACCATATCTTAATGAGAAGGGAGAGCTCATTTACAAAGCTCCTGTAGATTGGGGAGCAACCTTAAAATTCTGGTATGAGAATCCTGAGGCTTATAAGAATAAGATTACAATTAAGGTCGAGAAGCACGACAATTATAAGATTGAGTATAACAAGTCCAAGGCATGCTTTAAGAAGAAGTCTTACTATATGTTTCAACCTAATAGGGCTTTGAGGATAAAAGTTCACCAAGCAGCTAAGGATGGCCAGCTCGATGCATTTGAATATAATTATTGGAAAGATGGCAGCAGAAAGGTACGTTAGCCTAAAGGTCGTTGCAGACCAGTTACATCGAAATCCCTTAATGAATGGGATAGCATTTGAAGCTATCTTAGATTACACTGTAGATTTCCTACAGATAGTAGGTGTTCCTGCGGATTTCATAGATAAGTATTACTCTATAGAGTATAAAGATTACAGAGCCCCTCTTCCTGAAGACTATGTAGAGTGTAATCAATTAATGATTGATAATCGTGTAGCCAGATGGGCTACTGATACATTTCATAATCTTTATAGTGATACTAAGACTACAGGTAATTATTGCATTAATGATAAGTTACCCAGGTCTGTAGATTATACCTTTACTATTAATAATAGCTATATATATTTATCTAAGGAGAAGGGTAAGATTGAGATGTCTTACAAAGCTATTCCTGTAGATGAAGATGGGTATCCAATGATTCCTGATAATCCTGTATTCCAACGAGCTCTTCGTATGTTTATTGAGAAGGAGCATGCTAGAATACTTTATCTAAATGATAAGTTGGATGGTAATAAATTCAGTAAGATTGAGCAAGACTACTGGTGGGCAGTTGGTCAATGGGAGACTGATTCTCGTAAGCTTAATCTATCCAAAGCTGAAGCACTCTTTAACTCCTTTAGAACTCTTATTGTACGAGATACAGAGTTTAACAACCGATTTAGGAATGACGGGGCCAAAGAGAGATTAATACGTCATTAATTATGGAGATTAAAAGAACACAGCTTGTAGTGCGAGGCATGCAGCAAGATCTTAGCATCTCGAAGTTTAACCCTGAGTTCTCCTATGAGAATCGTAATATTAGAATCACTGCTCGTGAGGATAGCTCATTGTTATCTGTAACTAATGAGCGAGGTAATAAGAAGTTTACTAAGTTTAGTAGTAAAGCGGTTGATAGAAGAGACGATGTTATTCTTACAGCATCCTACTTTAAAAATAATAGTAATTTTTCTGAGCTGCACATATCAGCTTCTAAACCTACGGCATCGTTAATTAGGATTAATGTAACACTTCTTCGAAGTGATGGTCAAGAGGTTTTTACAGGAATATGGTTTGAAGAAGGGCAGACTAATAGTGGTATAGAATTTTCTGGTAATCCAGGAGCTACCATTACTAAGTTGAGCATTGGAGATCAGTATAAGAGCGATGAGAAGTATTTCTATTATCTCAAAGATACAGTAAACTCTTCTAATAATGATGTAATTCCAGAATCTCATCCTTATATTGAAGGAACCTTTAATGGAAACTTTAAGGGAACCTGTATAGGTTATGCATCTCTTAATAAATATATTATTCTATTTACTCATGATTCTAATAATGTAGATAGAATTTATAGAGTTAAGGATTTAAGTGAAGTAATGTTAATGTTTGAAGGTGACCTTAACTTTAGCCTTGAGCATCTAATAGATACTATGCCTATCTATGAGTCTGAAAGTACTCAAAAGGTTTATTGGACAGATGGGTATAATCAACCTAGAGTTATTAATTTCATTAAAGATCCTGAGCCTAAGAAGTGGGGGAATACATCTTATTACGACTTTTCTCCTTCTATAGAGCCTTATAATTTTATTGAAGTTTCTAAGAATGATACAGGCGGAGAATTTGCTCCTGGAGTAATACAATATGCTTTTACATACATTACAGATTGGCAGGGTGTTGAAACTAATATTGCTAACACTAGTGGTTTAAATTATATCTCATATCCTACTAGAGGAGCTAAGAAAGATGAGACTTGTTACAATAGTTTCTCAATAAAGCTCTTCGGATTAGACCAGAGATATAAGTATATTAGGGTATATTCTATTCACAGAACTTCTTTAAATGCTACTCCTACTGTAAAAATTATTGGAGAATATAATATTCTTCCTACTACAGGAACTTATATTCCCTACCCTGAGTTAAAGAATGATCTACTTACCAAGGTAAGAACTATTCCAGAGTATGCTAATGCTACCTATGAAGATAGTTATCCAAAACTATCTTCTTCATTTAGTATCTTGGCAGATAATATTGATAATTGGTATCATATTAATATAAGATCTGTAAACAATGGTACTATTACACTACAAGATATATTAGAGCATTTATGGAAGAATTCTTCATACTATGTAGATGTTGTAGATACAGGAGTTGTAGGTACTAATACTGATTCTACAGAACTCTTATATAAGAATAATCCAGAGGCTATTATTTCTACTATGGCTAGTAAAGACTCTGCACTTTTTGTAGGTGGGTATACTATTCCTAGAGATAGTAATGGATTTGATTCAATCAATCTATATCAAGAGTTTCTTTCTGGAACTAATAAAATTTCTTTAGAGTTAGGCAGGAGCAGTAGTTTATCTAAGATTACATGTAGATTTATAGCTCAGTATAATGTTGCCTCTGATATCACGATTAGGGTTAACTATAGTGATAACACAACTGATTCTTATTCTATTCCCGAGGGAAATAAACAATCGGCAAGTCGCACTATTGCCTCTACTGTCACAATTATTTCCTATGAGATATCTAAGAGCACAGGATTAAAATATTATACTGATAGTAAATATATATATTATCTAGATAATGAAAATCCCCCTGAATCTTTACTTATAGAAGGTTCTGTAGGATCTTATCGTTGGGATTATAGAGATCCTATAGAGATAGAGGAGGCCTCAGAGGTAGGTACCTATACCTATACTCCTTATACTCTAAGTAAGGGATCTTATTGTAAGCATTTTAAGAGGGGACAACCTTATAGATTTGCTATACAAGGTCAACTTGAGAATGGTCGTTGGGGAGACCCTATAGTTATTAAAAACTTAGAGGATGGTTATTTAGTTCTCCAAGACACTGAGGATAATAATCTAATCTATGAGTTAGATAATGTATGTACAAAGTCATTTGTACTGGATCCTGTAAGAAACGAAGATAACTCTATTTATAACTCCATTAAACCGGATGTTCAGAAGTATCGGTTTCCTTCAATAGATAATCCTTCAGAGTGGCGAAGCACTTCCAATATTAACTATAGTCCTAATAAGAATGCTTTTGTATATATGCCTTCACTGTTAGGGAAACCTGAGGATAATAAGAATAATTTTAAACCTTATACACAGGTTCCTAACTTAGCTAAGTATATATATAATGATAAGGAAGTTCAGGAGTTATCACAGTCTTATTATTACTATAAGGAATGGGATAAAATAAGTGGAAAAATTTCTCAATCTATGTGGAGATCTGATCTTCGCAGACCTTCTGCTCGCGGAGTATTTTTCGGTAACTCACAAGGTTTTGATCCTACAGAAGATCTTAGCTTGCTAGAAGATAATTCCACATTTACTGATCTAACAGATCAAGAGTATCAGACTAATTATACTAATTTATTTTTAAATAAACTAGTAGTTAAACTTTCTAATACTATATGTAAAGATCTTTATAATAGAGGTTATCGTAGGGTACGGCTTCTTTATGTAGAACCTACTAAAGTTAATCGTAAATATCCTGCCCAAGGAATTTTAACCAATACAGTTTTTATTCCTAATTTAAGAGCCACAAACTCTTGTTGGTCCTATACTGATTATTTATCAAGGCCAAGAGAAGTTTACAGAGTTTGGAATGAGAAATCAAAGTTTTTTAAGAACTGGGGTAAAAAATCTGGACAGCGGTGGATAGGAGATAGTAGTGGAATTACAGCTGAAAAGACTAGTAGTGGTGATACTATAGCACACTGGTTAGCATCTCCTTATTTTTACCCAATGATTCATAATTTTACACTACAAGATGGTGCTGAAAATAATGAGTGGCTAGAGAATGCTTTTCTTCTGTGGAATATTCGACCTAACTATGGTCACCTTATGGGTACTATCTATGAACAGCCTAGAAGTAATAACAATACTAAGGAATATGTATGGGGAAATAAAGGAGGAATTGGGAACTTCTTAAATGATACTGAGGATAACGGAGGGACTGACAATGATAATGACATGAATTATTATCCTGATGTACAGATCTATACACCTAGGGTTATTCCTGAAGCTAACTTTAATAACATACTTTTTGATGATAGTATTCTAGATTTTTGGAGTCCTGATGTAGAGTATCAGGAGGTGGATAAAAACTATTTTGAAAATACTGTTGAAGGCTTTCAAATTAGGGGACTATCCTTAGTAACTAGTACTACTAATAGTAATTATATTATTAAAGATAACAGTAATGTTATAGGCCTTATTGGATATAGTGATGTGTCTAATTATTCTCCAGTACATACTGTAAAATCTTTAAAGGGTAAGGGACTTAGTAACCTTTATTATGATGAGAGTGAAATTGTAGATATAGGCTCTGGAGTTCATAGACTAATAATAGGAACTCCAGGAGTTTGGGCACCTGGGAATTTTCTTAATGATAATATTTCTTGGGCATCTTTAAATGCTTCTGGAAAACCTGACTCTTCACCTGCAAAATTATTTAAGGACAAGATCTTTTCTTTCAAGAAGTATTGCTTAGATACTACTATTTTTAAAGATTTATCATCATTATATTATGATATAAATAAACCGTCTCTCTTTATTAATGGAGATTCTATAAGGTCTATATCTCTATATAAGACAGCTTATTCTGGTGGGGAAGTTACTTATAATCCTGGTATGGATGAGTTACTCCTACAACTTGGTACAGAAACAACTATTAATTCTAACATACCTATAAAGTATAGTGCTAATACTCACCTTACATTCTCACTTCCTCCTAAGAAAGAATTGTTTGTAAGCTTCAATGGAGTTGCTGCTTCTACTAAGGTTGTAGATCCCAAGACCAAAATATTGCCTACTCTTCCAGAGTTTAGTGCTTATGCAAAGTTTCATAACAATAATAAGATCATTGGTAACCATACTAGAGAGCTGTCTTTATTAAATATTAATTGGTGGCCTTCTAAGAACTCAGATCGCCCTGATATTTATAAGAATGAAGCTTATAGTGTTACAGATTCTCGTAAAAGAGGTGAATGGGATGAACCCTGGAAAGTTTCTCTACAAGTAAACAGACCTCTTACTGCTGATATTACTGTGTGGTTTAAGTACAGACTAGGATTCTGGAAAGCTAAAAAAACTTCTAAGACTGGAACTGGTACTATTACTCTTAAGAAAGGTGATTCTAGTGCTATTGTAAAGTTTGCGGAATCATGGTTTAATATGAGAGATTGGTCTACTATAGAAGTAGTAGATTATAATATTAGCAACGTAGGGGGTGATTATATTAGATCTACTGACAAGATGTGTGCTACTAGTCCAGATCAATTAGTAGTTCTTGTAAACAAGAGTGTTTATATTAATGCGGAGAAAAGAATTGCTTCTGACCCCTTCTATATTGGAAGTTATGGTCAGTATGCTACAGAAATGATTGATCCTCTAGTAGGAGAAATCTTAGATCCTGTCTATGATAATGTAGCTATTCAGAACCTAATCTTTCAAAGAAATTTACCCTACTTTACTCTAGTAGATTTAGTAAGGTCTGATGCATTCATATATGCAGATTGGACAGATAATAATCTGTATCAGCAGGTATGGACACCTTGTGGTAAGCCTGCAATTCTTCCGGAACCTGATGATAATGATATATGTATTGTAGAGGCTACTGAGGGAGATGTTTTTGTAGGTAGATATGATTGTTTACGAGTTGCCTCGCCTTTAGAAGATCCTCAACGATTTAATGATATTATATCCTTCGTATGTGAATCTTATACTAATACCGATGGTAGATCTGATGTTAATCGTTACTTAACAGATACTCGGGCTATGAACTTTGAAAACTTCGGGTTATTAAATGAAGTATATAGTCAATCAGACAATTATTTTACATTTAATAAAGATGATGAGAGGACGTTAGAATCTACTGGTAAATTTCCAAATCAATTTTCCTGGACTCTTACTAAGAATCCTAATAGTCTTGTAGATAATTGGACTAACTTGACCTTTGCCTCTACTTATAATTTAGAGGGAAAATATGGTAAGCTTACTAAACTTGTTATGCATAATAACCAGTTATATGCATTCCAAGACAAAGCTATTTCTAATATACTTTATAATACAAGAGTACAAGTTCCTGTCTCCGATGGATTACCTATAGAACTAGCTAATAGTAATAAGGTTAATGGTGTTAGATATATTTCTACAACATCTGGAGCTCAGAATAAGTGGTCTATTGCTACTAATCGTAGTGGCATATATTATATAGATCATGCTAAGAAGAACCTTAACCTAATCTCTGCAGAGGGTATTAAGGAGATTACTAGTTCAGCTGGATTTGCCAAGTGGGCTCTTAATAACCTAGGATATTCTACTGGTGAGCTTAATCTACAAGAGGGTATGTCTAATTGGAAGATTAGCAGGGATAGTATTCATGATGATGTATATGTTCATGATAAGAATGAATGCTTAGTATTCTCCGAGAGATTAGCAGCTTTTACAAGCTTCTTTGACTATAAGAATATCCCCTTCATGTTTAGGCAGGATGGTAAGTTCTTAAGTATATTCTCAGAGAATGATTCTACAGAGCTCTATGAACAAAACGCGGGTAATTATAATCAATTCTATGGAAAGCCTAAGGTTACTTCTTATATAGATTATATAGTAAATCCTGAGATGTCTAGGGACAAAGTATTCAACAATATTGAGTTTAGAGCAGACGCTTTCAGACTTGAGAATGGTGAATATACTAAGTATAATCCTAATAGAACTTTAGATCATATTCATGTTAGAAATGAATTTCAGGATACAGGAGATGTAGCTTTACTACAGTATAAGAATCTTCAGAAGAAGTTCCGAATGTGGAGAGCTTATATACCTAGGGATACTAAAGAGATTGAGAATTATAAACTCAATAGAATTCGTAATCCGTGGATAAAGATGAAGTTATCTTATACTCCTACTGAGGAAGAGGATAATAAGTTAGTACTACATGATTTAATTGTTAATTATACAGTATAATGGCTGAAACTAAAAAAGCTGATAAATTTCAGAAGGGTGTTGGTATAGCCTCGGGAGCCATCGGGGCTACTACCTCTCTTCTAGGTAACTTAGGAGGGGGGGATGAGATAGAAGCTCAGGCGGATGCTCAAGTAGATCAGACCAAAACTCAGATGTCTAAGAGTGCCCTCTCTGGATGGATTGCTGACTGGCAACCCCAATCTGATGAAAGCATGGGCTTAGCAGGATTCTCAGGAGCTCTATCAGGAGCATCAGCCGGATCATCGGCAGGTCCTTGGGGAGCATTAGCTGGAGGAATTGCTGGTCTAGCAGGGGGACTCTTTGGAGCCTCAAATCGCAATAGGC
>OJQL01000101.1_pt1 | contig 100135 bp, 88 predicted proteins | sample 1598731 | NCBI WGS metagenome assembly OJQL01 (sample SAMN03922510, study PRJEB24848) | human gut metagenome | isolation source: stool sample | host: Homo sapiens | place: Germany | collected 2010-02
AAATGAGGAGAGTTCAAGATAAAGAGCTTGAACAATAACAATTGTATTGTAATTATGCTAAGGATAAGTTTGGTAAGGAATGTACATTCATTATTCCTTCTTGGTTAGACGTTCCAGAAGGGGAAGCATACTTCCACGATGGTATAAACTTTAGAGTTGGGGCTAATGAAGAAGATATATTTGGAGAATCTGTAAATCCAAGGGCTTGGACTAGGAGCAACGATTGGAAAGAGGTTGATTCATTCTTACGTGCTTTAGAAGTCGCTGAAAACCAATACTTTGATTTACTAAACTTAGGGTGGAAACCTCAGCAAGCAAGAGCTATACTACCTAATGCATTGAAGACAGAACTTGTAATGACTGGATTTACAAGTGATTGGAAACATTTCTTTGAATTGAGAGATGCAAGCAGTGCACATCCTCAAGCAAGAGAGTTAGCACAACCTTTACACGAAGAATTTATTAAAAGAAGATATTTATGAAAAAAGTTAGAACTTCAGACGAAATACAAAGTGAAATAAATCGTTTGGAATGGGAATTAAAAGAGTTGAGGGAGGAACTATATGCATCAAATGCCATTAATAATCCTTCCTATGATGAGTACAAAAATAAATGGGTGTTCTATGATGCTTATGAAAATGGATGGTCGTATATTTATGTTCTCGGAGTTGTTCCAGATGATTATTTATGTTTTTATGGATATGGAGTAGATTATGACGAACAATCTGGAAGACTAACTCTTACTAGTCAAGAATATCCGAAAAATTTTCATATTGACTATCCTAATAATATGACAATAATAGATAAGGACGAAGTAGTAAATAATGTGCTTAGGTCTTTATCTATAGAACTTGAAGAATATTTTTAATAGAAATAATAATGTATAATATTTGTTTTACGCTGGGTGACCCGTCAGGTGATGGGCATGCTAATACATCAGAATATCATATAGTAGCTACTCACTCTGTTGAAGAGATTACTAATGCTTATAGAAAAACCACAGAATTGTTAGGATTCGATTATATAAAAGAAGTGGGCTCGGAATATGAAGCAGATGGATGGATTCCACAGGAGTATACAAAGAAGCTATTAGAACTTAATATAATAGATGATGAGTATATAACCACTGAGGATGTTCAATATGGCCCTCCTGCTGGATGTTACTGGTTTGACTATGCAGAGGATGAATTCCTTGAAGTATTCTTCAATATAGTAAGATACTCTCTTCCATACTTCCAATGGACTACTAGAGATTTAGAGGAAGATACCCTATATCTCCTAGAGGGAGCAGCTTATGGGTTTGCATATCATGGAGAGTGACATGTCTATATACAATACGGTTCAAAATATTATGGAAAAATATAATAAGAAGGCAATATTTGATGACCTTGATAAATACGATTACTTAGCTAAAGAATCTGATTTTATTGAAGTTACTGAATGGCATAATGGAGAAGGGTGGGATATCTATATAAACGATACACATATATCCCTAACCTCAGGACAATTAGATGCAATCAATTATTTAACAAAGTCTTTAGACTTATCAAAATAAATATTAATGTCACACTTTGTAGGATTAGTTTTTGGATTTGACCACGAGGAGTTATTAGAGCCTTATGACGAGAATCGAGAGGTGGATGTATATGTTAAATACACCAAGGATGAGGCTGTAAATGTAGTTAGAACAAAACGAATAGAGGATTATAAATGGGCTTTGAAGGTATTAGAGAAATATCCAAATCCTGAATCTGATTGGGAGAAAAATCATGTACAACATGCACAAAAAATTATAGAAGAAGGATTCGAAATATCCTATGAAAATGCTTGGGAAGAAGCTAAAAAATGGGGATACGAACGGGATGATGAAGATAACCTTCTATCTACATATAATCCTGATTCTAAATGGGATTGGTACATAGAAGGAGGTAGATGGGAAGAATGGTTACTCTTAAAAGAAAAAGATGAAAACGGAGAACCTTTAACCGCTATATATGCTACTAAAAATGAAGTGGATTGGGATGCTATGAAAGAACAAAAGCGTGTTCCATTTTGTTTTGTTACTCCCGATGGAGATTGGGTAGAGTGCGCAGAAATGGGATGGTTTGGAATGACCTTTAATGATAAAGACCCAAAAGAATGGAATGAGGAATTTTGGAATTATGTTGACTCTTTGCACGACGAAATTCCTGTAACCGTTGTTGATTTTCACATTTAAATGGAAAAAGTATTTACATTAAATGAAAAAGAAGCTTATAAGTATCAAAAATTTATAGCTAAACATAAATCATGCAGGACTAATGTAGGAGCAATTGGTGGAGGGTACACTATTATGTTTACCCCTACCGGGCTCGGTAATTTAATAGTTGTAAAATGCGATATTTGTGGTGCTGAGAAAAATATAACAGACATTTCATGTTGGTAAGGTATGGATTTTATAAAACAAATAATTAAACAGATTGTAGATAAATTGTTTTGTTGTCACAAATACAAACTGTTTAAAGAAATTAGAGTAGATAATACTGGAATTGACTATGACGGTTCTAGATACAGCATCTATATTTTCAAATGCGAGAAATGTGGAAAGTTTAAAAAAGTAAAAAGCTTAATGAAATGACTACTGAAGACGTAAATAGAGAAATTGTTGAAGAAGTAAATCAGAAAACATCTGCGCAAGAAGCAATATCTGAGTTAATGAACAACGAGGATTTTAAGAATATGTGGATTAAAATGCACACTCCATATATAAACAAACTTAAACTTACAGGATATAAAACAGGTAGAAATGAAATTTGTCCTTTTTGTACTTCTGGAAAGAAATTTAAAAATTGTGCTTGCTATAAGGTATATAAGAACGAATCTTATTTAACAGGAATAGACGCACACAATGCTAAAGAACAACTAGGTAAACTTAGAACAAATGGCTAATTTAAGTAATAAATTTGACTGTAATCATGTTTTTTTTCACCTCTGATTGTCATTTTGACCATGCAAATATTATTAAGTATTGTAGTCGTCCGTTTGAGACTGCTGAGGAAATGAATCGCCAACTCATACTAAACTGGAATAAAGTAGTTTCATGGGACGATACGGTGTTCATATTGGGCGATTTTTGCTTTGGTCAAAGAACACGTTGGGAAAAGATTCTACCTCAACTAAATGGTTATAAATACCTCGTATTGGGCAACCACGACAAGTTGAAATATATTCCAGAAAATGGATTTGAAGTTGTCGAAAGACAGATGATTACTATAACTGGTGATGAAGAGTGTAAAAATCAGCAAGTATTTATGAGCCATTATCCTATAATTACATGGGATGGTTCGCATAGAGGAAGTTGGCAACTATATGGACACATACATACTGAAAAAGGTAAAAAGACACCTTTTGAGGATAAATTAGTTCCAAACCAATACGATGTTGGTATGGATAACAATGATTATTAAAACTTATCGAGAGTTTTAATAAAAAAATGATTTCTAGAGGATTTTCCACTAGGGTGTTTAATCCTGCAGGTCAAGATGATATTGGCGGAGGATGCGGCCAACTTTGGTATTTTCAAGATTGGCTAAAGAAGAATAAGATAAATTCTCATTTATAAATTATTTAAACAAAAAAAAATATTATGGCTTTACAAAAGAAATTTCAACCAGTTGAAGAATTATTAGTTTTCCCGAGTCTAGAACCTACTATTGAAGTAATTCCTAATGACGGATATGAAGGAGCACACCGCTATCGCGCTCGTATGTGCACTGGATATGATTCCAAGAAACAAACATCTACTTATATTGATAAGACTGATACTATCCAGTTTGTTCAAAAGAATGAAGATGGAAGTGTTATTCCAGGATGGCAATCAGAACAACTTGCTCTTATTCTTTTAGATAGAGTGAAAAAGTTAAACGCTAAGTATCCTTCTGACCAAAACTCCAAACAAATAGAAGGTCTAGAAATGTATCTTGCGGCTTGTAAAGAACGGATTGAAGAAAGAATAAATCGTGGTGTTATGGGAGAATTGAAGAAATGATATTTTCAAAATTTGTTTCTTCTTTTACATCAATAATACTTACCCTTTTTATTATAATTTGTGTATCTAAAAGAAGGGGAATAATAATTTAATATTATTTATATTAATGAAAGAATACTGTGCAACTGAAAAGAATGGAGATATCTGGTATGTACAAACAGATGGAGTTCTTAAATATTGCCCTGAAAAAGACGAGTGGATAGTTGACGTTCCTGAAGGAAAATCTGTTTGGCAAGATTGGAACCTAGCAGAGCAAATTGAAAGTCCTATTTTGCGTGCTAGAATTCTAATTACGCGTGAAACTATGAAAACTCCGGAATTAAGAGAACTCGTAACGACTAAACAAGCCCTTGAAAGTATATACGAAGGTTTTAAGTATTTTGTTGTCAAAATAGATACCTTGTATGAGGCATTAGACAATTCTGAACTAGAGGAGTTCTTTCATATACTGGATATTTACAATGAGTATAGGAAAGATTATCAAGATAAAGAACCTAGTAAGTATTGGGTAATAAATAGAGAGGAAGTTCCTAAAATAGAAACCTTTGAGCAATTTAAATCTAAATTACAAAAATGAACGAACCTTGTTTTTATATTTCCTTTGATTCCGATGAGTGGTACATATATAACAAACGACCAGAATGGTCTGAAGCTTCTAAGAAGTTTACATTTGATAGTGGCGAAGGCATTGATAGTAAAAGAATTGCAGAACAATTAAAAGAAGTATTGGGGGATTCGGATGATATGTTATATAAAATATCTAAATCTGGAATTTACCCTGTTCAGAGAAGACATGAAAATCTTCCTATTAAAGTAAATCCTATCGAAAAACCTATTGTAAATAATGTGCAGAACTTAATTAAACCAAGGAGGACTCATAGATGATAATTACGTCTTTATCGGATTTACATGGATTTCTTCCAGAAATTGCTCCTTGTGATGTAGTATTTATATGTGGAGACATTACGCCTCTCCATATGCAAAGAAATATTCCACAAAGTGAAAAGTGGCTTAAAACTGACTTCGCTAAATGGATAAATGATTTGCCATGCGAAATGGTATATATGGTAGGAGGCAATCACGATTTTGCTTTAGCAAATATGTATCAAGATAAGTTGAAAAAGGCGAGCGTACTATATACTCCCACTAAATATAAATTAGTACTTCTTGATAATGAATCTATTGATTTATATTTCGAAGACAAGAAGTATACTATATGGGGGACACCCTATTGTAAGATATTTGGTAATTGGGCATATATGTATGAAGAAGGAACTTTAAAACAAGCTTATGATACTATGCCGGAGAAATGTGATTTTGTACTTACACATGACGCTCCTGCATTATGTGGAGTAGGAAAAATTAACCAAGGATTTCAAACTGGAGTGGAAGCAGGCAATCCCTGGTTGGCGGACGAAATATTACGTAAGCATCCTAGATATGTATTCTGTGGACATATTCACTCTGGAGAACATATACTGCAAACTTTAGACGACATTAAATTGGCTAACGTATCTGTGGTAAATGAACGATACGAATTAGTAAATGAACCTTTAATTTTAATTATAGAATGAGTAATTCAAGTAGTGGAGTAGGACTTGGTACAGTCCTATTCCTGATTTTCTTAGTGCTAAAACTTGTGGGCGTCATAACCTGGTCTTGGTGGTGGGTAACTTCTCCTTTATGGATTCCAGTTGCTCTTATTTTAATGTTTATAATAATCGGAGTACTAGTAACTATTAAATAGACATGAATACACTTATTGTTGTTGATATGCAGAATGATTTTATAAATATAGACGGAAAGCTTCCTGTAAAGGGAGCATTTGAAGCTTTATTTAACATTTATGCATTAATAGAATCTAATGAAATTGATAAAGTAATCTTTACTGCAGATTGGCATGTTCCTTCTCATGAATCATTTAAGCTAAACGGAGGTCAATGGCCTGAACATTGTGTGCAATTTTCCGAAGGGGCTGCGATATTTGAAGGACTTTTACAACGATGTAGTAAAGTTCATAAATCTTATTATGTAACTACTAAAGCTCACGAAGAGGAACAATATGGGGCTTTTCAAAATCTCACCTATAATCCCAACTGCGAACAAGTGTATTATTACAATGGGAATGATGAACTTTGTTATATAGATTATACAGCAGGCAGAGATAAGTTTATCATATGTGGGGTGGCTGGCGATTATTGTGTATTGAATACTATTAAAAATTTGGAACCCATTTGGAAGGACATACAAGTATATCTTCCTGGAATTGCTTCTATAGACGATGGAACAACTCTTCAAAAGTTTATGGAAGAGAACAATATTTCCGAATATGAATTTTAATAAATAACATATTATAATAATTAAATCAATATTAGATACAGATTTATACAAGTTTACAACTTCATATGCTTATATGAAATTATTTCCACAAGCTGTGGGAACATTTGAATTCTTTGATAGAGATAATACTCAATATACCGAAGAATTTATAGAACAGTTAAGAATGGAAATTTCTAATTTCTGTTCTTTAAGGTTAACTCATGATGAACAGGATTATATGACAACGCATTGTCGTTTTATCCCTTCAATGTACTGGGAGTGGCTGAGCGGAGTTAAGTTAAATTCTGGTAAAGTTCAAGTCTGGTTGGATGAGGACAAACATCTACACATTAAAGTAACTGATTATCTTTATAGAGTTACCTTGTACGAGGTGCCTATTTTAGCAATGGTGTCAGAGCTTCGTAACAAAATGCTTAACAATACCATCAATATGTCCGATGTCCTTGCTAGACTAGCTCCTAACGATTTATCCGCCAAAATGTCTGCTATTAAAGCATCTATAGCCTTAACTCCGACTGATGGTCTTGGTATTAGCAATTCTGACTTAGACCAAATTGGGGCTAAAAGTTATAATGAAGTTGATGATATTCTTAGAACACTTACTTCATGTGAAAGTTCCGAGGAAACTTATATGCTTGCTGGAAATGTAGTACATATCCAAACAAATAAAAAATCTGATTTATATAAAAAGTATGGTGAAGAGGTGGTTAACAAAGTTTGGGATAGACACTTAGCTTCTGAGTTTAAACGTAAGAAAGCTCCTATTTATATACCAAGAGAGAAATATGCTAAGTAGTTATACTTTATATTCGGGAGGGGCTGAGGGAAGTGATACTATGTGGGACCTGATAGGTAGAGCCTATGGTTTGAAAACTGCGATACATTATTATCATAACAGAATAACTCCCATAGGAAATACTCCTATAACTGAAGAGCAATATTGGAGAGGAGTTAGAGCTGTTAACAAAGCCCAGAAAACATTAATGCGGTTTGGATATGATAAGTACTTATCTCTACTAGCCAGAAACTGGATGCAAGTAGAGTCTTCCACTGCTGTATTTGCAATTGCTGACAGTTTCATTAAGACTCCTAAGGGTGAAGAAGTAGTTAATGGGGGAACTGGGTGGGCTGTTCAAATGGCTATTGATGCTGGTAAACCATGCTTTGTGTTTATTCAGCAATCAGATAAATGGATGTCTTACCATACTATTATGAACAAGTGGAGAAATTTAGATTCTGTTCCTTTCTTGCATAAAAAATTTGCAGGAATAGGCACTAGAAATCTAAAACCAAACGGCATTAAAGCCATTATCGACATCTACGACAAAGCAACAGAAGAATTAACATTATTCGATTTTAATAAAATACAATGAAAGTAGGATTTTTATTAGGAACATTTGACCCAATTCATATGGGTCATTTGTACATGATTACATCTGTGTTAAATGAAAACTTAGTAGATGAAGTTGTAGTAGTTCCAACTATGCAAAATGTTTGGAAGGAAAATGAAGCTTCTGAATTTCAACATAGATGTTTTATGATTCAATTAGCAATTGAGGAAATTAACAACTGTACATTGTCAAGCATTGATTATAGAACTCCCGAACCTCATTTTTCTTACCAGACTCTTCAATTATTAAAAGATGACTATCCTAATGAAGAACTATATTTGATAGTTGGTGCAGACATTGTGGATAAAATTGAAGATTGGAAAGAAGGACGATGGATTCTTGATAACTTCAAATTGATTGTAATTAACAGGGATGGAATTGCGTTCAAAACAGGAGTTGACGGATATATCAGTAATACATTCAATATTAGTTCTACAATGATTCGATACTTAGTAAAAGACGGAAAGCAGATTTATCCTTTAGTGCCTAAAGCAATCAGTCAATATATTCATCGATTTAATCTTTATAAAAATGAATAAAACAGCATACATTTCATATAGTATGAATTGTAGCCATCTTGTCCCAGATGTAGAAAACCTACTCAAAGATAAAGGCTATGAAGTATCTTATTGGATAAAGGAACTCCTTACAAAGACGACTGCTTATTAAATGCTGACGCAGTGGTATTTATCCTAAATAAGTTTGATTGGGGTTGCGAAGTAAAAAACATGACAAGGGGTGTTAAGAATGAATATCAGACATGCGTAAAGGAAAATAAACCTATGTATGTTGCCTACAAACGCAAAACTGATAATCAACTTCTTATATATGAATCTGACCATTATTTTAATGGAACAACAGATGTTGTTGTAGCAGTGCAGGGAAAATATCTTTCTGTTTATAATCCTTATAAATCATCCCCAGAAGATTCTGAAATTAAAGAACATAAAAGAAAACACAGATGAAAAATTGGAGTTATACAATTAAAGAAGGAGAACACGCTGGCGAGACTCTATGGTCTGGTCGATACTGTGCAGTTGCTGCATTTGTATTTTGTAAAATACATGGAGTTTGGCATGTTTTGGCAAATCAAAGAGGAGAAGGAACTCCAGATTTTCAGGGTTATTGGAACTGCCCATGTGGTTATTTAGACATGGAAAAAGCTGAAAATGCATGCTCTAGAGAAACGTTTGAAGAGACTGGGGTCAAAATTGACCCATCAAAATGGACCCTGTTTGGAGTTGAAACAGACCCTGAGTATTGTAATAATGGAAATGTAACACTTCGTTATATAACAGTTTTAGAATACGGAAAAGACAATATTTCCACTTCCATGGAAGCTGTTCTAAATGGAGAAGGAGAAAAAAATGAAGTTGCAACAATACAATGGATTCCTATTAAAGACATTGAGAATTATGAATGGGCCTTTAACCATAAAAGACGAATTATAGAGGCTATTTCTTGGTATAACATTAAAGTTATAGAATCACAACCGTTGGAGAATCAAATAGTACCATGATATATTTTGTAAGTGGACACAGGGATATAACAAAAGAAGAGTTCGAAAAGTATTACGTAATGGCTTTAAGAACCGCTTATTATGAAGATGATAAACCAGAGTTTGTAGTAGGAGATTACGAAGGTGTTGATAAGATGGCTATGGACTACATCGCTGAGAACTTTATGTGCCCATTGACAATATATCACATGTTTGATAAACCGAGACATACTCCAAGCGTAACAGATAGAGTCCCTATTTGTTACCACGGGGGATATAAAACTGATGAGGAAAGAGACTCCGCTATGACCAGGAGCTCTGATGTTGATATAGCTTTTGTAAGAAAGGGAAGATGGGATAGTGGGACAGCTCAAAATATAAAGAGAAGACATCAAATATCTTAATGAATATGATTAAAGAACAAATAAATACTCTCATTAAAGAGTCAATGATAGCTAAGGACAAAACAAAAACGGAAGTTCTTAGAGCTGTCAAAACGGCATTTGTAAATTACTCAACTCAGAAAAATGCAAAACCTCTTGACGATGCCATTGAAATCCAAATCATTAAAAAGATGGCACAGCAAAGAGAGGATACTGCAGAACAATACAAAAATGCAGGTAGAGTAGACCTATCTGAAATTGAATTGTCCGAAGCTAAGATTCTTAAGGAATTTCTTCCGGCAATTCCTTCTAAAGAAGATATAGAAGCCTGGCTAAAGAATAATAATTATCACTCCATAGAAAAGAAAGAGATGGGTTTAGTTATTAAAGAAGTAAAATCTAAATTTCCTACAGCAAATGGAAAACTCGTGGCTGAAATTGTTGGGATGCTGGTTGAAAGATAATTTATCTGTAGTATGTACTACTGCAGGAGGAATTATATTATTTTTTATATTATTATATTTTATGTTTTGCATCCACGTCCTTCTTGGATTGGCTGGAATTGGAGCATTTTTAATAATATTTGGAGCAAATATTAACAATGATGCATAATTTAGAAGAATCAGACCCGATACTGCACAGTATATCAAGTGAAATACATAGGCTAATACTAAAACCCGACCCTTTTTCAGAACTGGGGTTTACCGATGAAATATCAAGAGAAGAATTATCTGAATACTGTAGAGTAATATTAGAGAAAATGCCATATCTAGATAATGAATTTGTAATGAATTAACCTATTATTTAAAATGATTATTGGAATAGCTGGAAAAGCTCAAGCTGGAAAAGATACTGCATGTAGTATTATTAAAGCAATAGATGTGTGGAGAAAGGCTAGTTGTGGAGAAATTAATATAGTAACTAGCTGTAAAACTCTAGAAGAATTCTGTAAAGAGTGGATATCTGACAAAGAACCAGATTTCTCATATTTAATTAATTGTGATTGGGAGAAGCATAGCTTTGCCGAAACATTGAAAGGATGCGCAGCTCTTATATTAGGTTGTAACTCGGATGATTTTGAGTCTATAAGTTTTAAAAATAGTCGGACTGAACTTCCGTTATTAAATACAGAAGGTAACCCTATGACAAATAGAGAATTCCTTCAATTATTTGGAACTCAAATTGGAAGAGCTATAGATAAAGACTTATGGGTAAAAGCTTTAATGAACGAGTATCAATTTAGTAGAGATACAGATGGCCAATATGATGTAGAAACTAAATGGATAATTCCAGATGTAAGATTTCCAAATGAGGAAGAAGCTATACACAAACAGGGTGGTGTTGTTTGGAAAATTATTAGAGATAGCGCAGGAGCTGGAAATCATGAGAGCGAAAAACATATTGATGAATTAAAGGTTGAACTAGAAATTGATAACAATGGAACTATAGATGAATTTATAACTTCGGTAATTAGAGCTTATAAGTACACTATACAAGAACTTCATGTGGATTTATAAAAATAAGGGCGGCAGTCAGGCATATACGAAAGTATATACTTGATTGTCGCCCTTATTTTTTTTTACTATTCTTGAGAATTAGGAGATGGGAAGTATTCCATTACAGTTGGTTTTAAAGGTCTGAATGTTCCGGTATTGTCAGTTAGCATACGTAACATATGTTTATCCCCCGTTAATACTTTCACTCCATCAGTGAATACCTCTCCATAGAATTGGAACATAGGCATCTTAAAATCTACTGCTCCAGTAAATACTTTAAACATATTAAATTCCCCGCCCACATTATTTGCAAGTCTTATTACATTCTGTTCAGCTGGAGATAAAGAATTTTTATCTTTGCTTCCAAACAATAATGCGATAATTAAAGCTATAAATCCAATAATAGCTAAATCTTCTAAAGCTAAAATTAAATTTCTTCTTTTAACTGGGTCTCTCCACGCCTCTGCAGCAAGTTTTGGATTAAGAATATTAAACATGTCTTTCAAAGACCAAAAAATTCCTTCCATAATCTTACCTTGCCAATCTATAATGGGTTCTCCAGTGTTTTCTGTGGTTTTTATTCTTTCAATAGTTCCGTCTGGATTTTCTATTGTTTTCCAATATAATTTTGCTCCAGTACCGTCTGGGTTCTCTGTTAGATGTACCCAGTGTCCATAATCATAAACTCCTCTTTTTAAGAACCATTGATTCTTTTTAGCAGATAAGAAGGTTTGAAATTGATGAAGAAACAAGAACAATCCTTTTTTTAAGTATAGTGATTTTGTATCATGGTCCATGTAGCCAAACATACTATCAGATTCTTGTTTAATCATTTTAGCTTCTTCTTCTGTATAAGCTTGGGGAAGAGCATCTTTATAAACACCTCTATTATCCTTCTCTGTTGTAAGAGTTCTAGTTGTTCCATCCGGATTTACGACTTTGACGTTTGATGCAATAAAGGACTCAATCATTCTGTTGTATAAAGAACGCTGATATTGCCATTCTGTGGAATTCATATCAGAATTAGGGTCGGCTAATAAATTAAAACGCTTGTCTTTTTTCCAATCATATTTAACCGTCCCGTCAGGTAATAGAGTGTGAGCATCGTAACAGCCATGTTTCTTCATATAGCCTACGAGAATAGTCATACGATTTAGAAAATCAGGAGCTCTATTAGCCCAGAACATTCTATCTTTAAACCTCAATCCGTCAGTAATTTCATAATTCATTCTATCTACAATGGCATTCATGTCCACATTAGCCATACGATATTGCCAATTTAAATGTTCTAACAAAGTAATAGTTCCTATTTGTTTAGCTGAGTCGACCCATACAGTCGTATAAGCAGAAGTCATATCTTTCACGCCTATTCTATCTTTATCTGTCAAAGAGTTAGCAACAGCTTTTTCATACAAATTAAGGAATCCTGTAATAGTTTCTTTGGCTCCGGATAAATAATTAAATCCTAGAATAAAGTTTGTAGACACACCCTTAGCCATACCTAACAATTTAAACATTCCTCTGCTTTCTTTCGGAACTAATGATTCGTCAAACACAGAAGACTTTATATATTCATTAAGGAAGTCGATGGTGGCTTTTGCGTCTTTATGCGACAAAGTCTGAACAAATTGAAGGGAAACAATAGCTGCATTTACTGCTGGCAGAATTTCATCCATTTCTTCTTTTCTTATGAGAGAGAATTGATACATATCTTTAATATGTTCTAAATTAGTTTCGTAAATCTGTTCAGGTTTTCCGTTCGTAGAAGCTAACATACTTTCTCTTGCACCAATAGAATTAGAAGCATCAAATACATTATACATTTCTACAAGAGTTTTAAGGGAATCTTCCGAAATATATCGTTCTTGTTCAGTAGTAGTCATTCTAGGATTAACCATTTCTAATGCTCCATCTTCTTTGAAAGTAGCTAAGCTATTTTTTCCGTTTACTATTTTAGACCAAGAAGAACCTCTCAATAAGGGAATTTCAAAATATCGTTCTCCTAACTCTTCTCTAGTTTGGTTAGGGAACCTCATCCTATTTAAATCTTCCAGCCAGTATTTTAAATATTCACGCTCTGCAGGATTTAGGTCACTTGATGAATCCCACGGATTCTTCACTCTAAATCTTTTCTTTCCTTCTTCAGAATTATCAATTAAACGTTTAAATATAACAGTCGCATTATTAAGAACTGTTTTTCCGATAAACCCTTGTCCAGCATCTTTATAGTATTTGTTGGTTACTTGTCTATCCTTATTTTTATATGCCTCATATCTATTAGTAATATTTCTATTCGTAGCACTTAGTCTTGCTGCAATTGAATGAACTATAGGAATGGTATCAATAGTATTTAAATAGGTTCCGTTAAATAATGAGCCGTCTTTTAATTGCTTCCAAACATCGCCAAAATGTTTATTCCATAATTCATCATTAAAGATGTCAATAGAAGTATCCCCATATTGAGTTAAAGCATTCGCTACTTGTAAATATAAAAACGTAATAGGGTTATTGATGTCTGGGGCAACGTTCCCAGAAAAGAACCTACTCTGTAAGTTTTTAAAGATAGACTTTAATTCTTCATATTTGGCTGCCTTTGATAGAGAATCTAAATCTCCATCTGGAGATAATTCCGTTATACCTTTTAGTCTTGTTTGCTGGTCATTATTAGCAATACTTTGATAATATCTCATCACAGTAGTAAACATGTCTGTAAACTTAAATCCATTTCTTTTTAAGCCAGCCGCATCAGCTAACATGTTATAATTATGAACAAGTTTATCCTGATTTACATAAGAATAAACTACTTCACTACTATCTATATTTATAGTTTTTAATTCCCCTATAGAAAAATCTCCAAGGTCGGTATCGGAAAAGGAATTAGCAACAGCCATGAGTTTCATTAACTCAATATTCCCTATAGATGCTTTCATAGAAAGTTTGTCCAACTCCATTTGAGCGTTAGTCTTAAACCTACCCATCAGAGATGTTCCTTTCCCTAAATTAATAACATTATCGAGAGGATAAGGAGATATGGATATAAAATCCATTTCTTTTCTTGTTTTGTTAACAAGCATAATAACGTTCATGGACGTTAGGGATTCATTTATCATAACATCCCAATCCGGCTCAAGTTTGTACTTTGATAAATTGGCCTCAAACAGTCCTTTCATATCCTCATACATTCCACTGGGAACTACATTTAATGAGGCTCTGTTTGGATTAAATCCCATATTTCCATTAATCCTATCTAATGCAAATTTCAAATCTTTTGAAATATAATTAGTAGTTTCATTATCATGGTCGTTTTTTCTTCTCAGATAATCCTTAAATGCATCCTTAATTTCTTCTTCTGTATCAGCATATATAAATCTATGTTCTTTCTTTGAACGAGTAGTATCTTCAAATCTATATCTTCCTGTGGAAGGGTCAATGCTTACTCCGTATTTTTTGTCTTTATATAAAACATCGAAATCAATAGCATCTATTTGATTGATTTTACTTACTGGAAAAAATTTAGAAACTACTCCAGCCACGGATTCCAATAATGGCTTACTTACTAACTCTTTGCCGATTGGAATTGGAATTGACTGTTCTATTTTAGTTTGTTGCCCAACACTAGGTATGTACGTAATAGGTTCCCCTACATTTACATTTCCTATCGCATGATTTAAGTCTTCCTTATTTACATCCTCGAGAAGGACTGGAATAATTTTCATCGAAATATTTCTTGCAGGAATGCCTTTTTCTTGAAGCATTCTTTTATAGAATCCTAATTGATATTGGATTGCGTTTTTCTTGTCTGCGTCCCATCTATCTTCCGGTTTAGTAGAAAGCTTTAAATCGTAAATTTCTACAGACTGATTTCCTTCCTGGTCTTCATACACAACCAACAAGTCAATTTTACCTCTTATTTTGTTGCCCTCTCCTCCATTATGGTCTGCAATATACTCAGTAAATACTTTTATTGCTTTTCTTCCTCTATTTTTATTATCGATTATGTTTCTTTTTAATGCTGTAATCTGAGTAATAAAAGATTTAAGGGCTTTGTCGGACACTCCATCTATATGTGTTGCATTTTTTCCAGACACAAAATCTTTTCTAAATCTAGACCTAAATATAGATTGTATCATTTCTAATGAAATATTCGAACCAGATTTCGCATTTATAATTTGGTCAAATATATAATGGAATCCCCTACCTATTTCTTGTAAGTATTGCCAATAGGGAAATTCTACTTTTTCTATGTAATTTCTTGTTTCAAGTAATATTGCTTCTCTATTTTGAGCATCAGGGGGAACGTCTTTAAGAGCTTCGCTTTCCAAAGCATGAGTATAAGCATCTCTATCCAATCCTTTAATAAACCCTTGTTGGGAAATATAATTAAGGACTGAAACATATCCATCGGAAGTTGCTTCATCAGATTCAATTACATCATAAATATTACTTCCGGAGCTAGCAAAAGTTTTAACTGTATCTTTTTTTCTTTTAGCTGCACGAGCGGCTTCTCTATCTTTATCTAGTGTAGCTTTAGATTTTTCGTAATCACTAGATAATATTGTTGTGTAGTCTTTACTGAATCTGAAGGCATGGTTGATTAAGCCCTCAAATTCAGTATAATGTAATTGTAAGTAGTTGTCTAATGCCTTTTCAGATGTAAAGGTAATGACTTTGTTTGATTTATTGTCTCTTAAAGTGTATGAACAAGCCATATCATTCGCAAATTTCAATTAGTCTATATCCTGAGTCTGTACTAGCATTTTTTAACAACTCAGATTTTATATTACTTAATCTTATGGATTTTAGCGCATTCTGCTTATTGTATAATGTTTTCTGAGTAGAATAATTATTATGAAATTCGGTAAGTGTTAATTGCATTATAGAGTAGATGTCTTCGTCATAAAATTCACTAATGTCAATATTTAGAGCATCAGATAGAATAGATTCCCAATCTACCTCTTCTAAATTAATATTTCTTCCTCTGTAATCCTTCAGTACTCTAGTGAAATAATCAGAAAATTCATGTACTAAAGCTTCTTCTAATTTATCACTATGAGACAATTCATCGTAGGCTCCATTAACATTTATATCTTCATAAATTTCCGAGCCTTCCATTTTGTCTACTAAAGAATAATATGTATCAGGACGCCTAAATTTTAAATCAGCTAAGAACAAGTGAGATATTTCATGAACCAATGTATCATCAGTCATTAAATCTCGATTTAAAATAACGTCTCCATCATACACAAAAGCTTTCACATTGTTTAACATGGGAAATTGTTCTTTCATTTCTTCCATTGTAAGAGTTCTAATTCCCACACCGTTATCTGAGAGACTCTTAGCTAAATCCTCGACGAATTCTGGAGTAGAAAGATTATCTGAATTTGTAAGAACGTCAATGCTTGTATTTGTGTCTATCGTAGCATCTGTTAAAGAGAAATCCATAAAAATTGCATCTCTAAGCTTATCTACTGAAGATAAGTAGTTCCTTCTAATAAAATTTTCACTAAATCCGGTCTTGTTAGAGATTTCAGCAATTTCAGGACTAAAAAAATCATATAATATAGGCATGATTTTCGCAGTATTTTTAACATGCACATATTGTACAATATCTCCTCTTTGAACAAACGCACCTAAATTAGTATAAACTGCTCTGTCTCCATTAAATAATTCTCTTACTTGTGCTGTATATTGAGTTCTTTCAACTTCTTTTAAATCATCCTTAGTCCATATATCAGAATGAAATCCTTTGTCATCTATCCATGCACATAAATATCCATTATTTCTAGCTTCTAATACTGTAACTTGATAGTTACTAATTAAATTAGGTCGAAACACATCTCCAGGTTGAAGTGATTTAGACTCATCCAAGTTTCTACTTCCAAGATGTCTGTGAGTAAGAATTAACTTGTCTTCTAGTTCTACATTTATATAGTTTTCTTTATTTTTTTCACTTTTAAGTCTAAAAATATCTCCAACATTTTTGTGTCTCAGTCCGTAATTATATTTTTGTCTATTAGTTGGAATCATACTAATAACTCCTGTTTTAAGTAAATCAAACTGACTTAAAGGAGCATCACTTTCTTCTTCCATTTGGGTTAAAGCATCATTCAGATTTTTCCAAACATTTCCTGAGCTATCAGTACGTTTTGAACTAAATGCTCTTTCTAAAAAAGAATCCCATTCATAGAAGTGATGAACGGCACTATCGGTAAACTCTACAGAGTTCATTAAACTCGTAAACGTTTTAATCCATTCAGCCATATTAGGAGCTTTAGTTCTATCATATAATCCTCCTTTGCTTAATTGGTCAAATACAACCGGGCTAAGATTATGATGGTCTGCAACTACTACCATTGCTTGAGCAAACTGCCCGATACCATCAGAGTTCATATATAAGAATTGTTTGTTAGGATTTAAATAGTCCACTATCGAAGATAAAAAAGTAGAAAATGCTGAAGCCGCTTTATTAATATTGGTTACTCCATTTTCTAATGAGTAATCATAATGCTCGTCATACTTCATTACAAGCACTCTTTTAGAACTTTTAGAAGAATTAATAGCATCAGCTACTTTCATCAAAGCCGCTATTTTATTTTCGTATTCTTCATCAACATCGAGATTAAAGTCTGGGTTTATTTCGATTCTTGGATTATTAGTTCTTGCTCCAAGAGTTGCTTCTATATACTTCACTTTAGGATTAAAAATGAATTTTATTCCATTTTCGGTAAATTTACTTTGACTAGAAGAATGATTAAATTTCAATAAACGACTTGGGGCAGAAGTTAAACTTTCATCCATGTGTACATCTACATTTGGAATAAATAAAGTTTCAAACCCTTGTAAATCTTCTGCATTAGTAAAATCAAGTCTGTTAGTAGAAGCCTCTTGGATAAAATCTAATATTAATGTATTAACATCAAGTCTTCCTCTTCCAAACGTTGTATATGCACTTACAAGTTTTTCTTGCAATTCAGTTTCTTCCGTAGTAGAGTCTGAAAATTTTTCTACATACTTACTAATTTTATTTAAATTAGATATATCATAAACAAAAGCCGCAATTGGATTAGTCATTAACAAAAGCCTTTGTCCTTTATTTGTAGGAAATAAATTAGTATCAAAAGCTCCATTAGGATTTAAGGCTGTAAGTCTAAGAATTAACATATCATCAGTGACAACATCTTCAGTTTCCATCTTTTCTACATTTAGGAAATCTATTCTAAATCTGTTTAAATCGTTAACAGATATAGAAGAATTTCCAAAATTTATAGATGCTGGAAATTCTTGTTTAACAGCAAGATTTTCTAAACTTTTAAATTGTATAGAATTCAAAGCTAAATCCCTGAAATAATCCCTATTTTTGTTTAATTTGATATTCTTAACTACTTCTCCGAATATATGATTACTAAGTGTGGTTTTAAGATTAATTATTTCAGGTCTGTCCGCATATCTTGCAGATTGTGTATAGTACAAGAGCCGTCTAAAGGCTGAATATTTATCTGGAATCTTTGAAAGTTCTTCTCTAAGTGCTGTTGGTTCTTCCATAATAGAATTATATATACTTTCTACTATTTTATATATCGCAGTCTGATTATCCAACAGTTGATTATGAGCATATACATAACTTAATGCGCCAAGAACTTTCGGCATATTATACATGTCATTCTTATTAAGAACAACTAAGTCTCTTTTGTTTCCAAGAAACACTTGTGTAGGAGAAGAGGAAATTAAAAAACTAAGTTTGTTGGACTTGCCTCTCTCCATTATAGTTTTAAATGCTGTTAAGAATTCTGAATGAGGAACGCCGGTTCTTTTGTAAATCTGAACAAGAGTATATGGATTAACGTTGCCCATTAAGTAGTCAGCAATGTAAGTATTTCTATCTGTAACATCTTCTGGAATTTCATCAACATTTTCTATTATATTTAAATCAGATTGATTCAACTCATCATTTAAATTTTCTAATTGACTAGCATAATTAGGGTCTTCAACAATCGCCTGTATAATATCGTTTAGAGACGAGGATTTGCTCATATCCACGTCTCTAAATTGATATTTTTGCTTGCCTATAGTTATTTGAATACAATTATTCATCGCAAGTTAATTTTACTTCTGCTTTATTATTTGAAATCAGATTTACAAGTTTTGAAATTAAATCATTCTTTGTTTCCGTACTAAATCTGGTAAATCCCTTTGTAAGGAAAGGCATCAACATTGTATTATTATCTAAGAACATTTCAACATTATTGGTTTGTCCAAATTCAGTTTCTCGTATAACTGTTTTCCCTTCTAATGGGTCATATTCTTTAGTAAATTTAGTTCCATTAGGCTCTCCTTTTTTAATGATTCTAATTAATAAATCATCATATCTATAATCTTCTCCTTCTATTAATCCTTCTGAATCATTATTGAGTACAGGGTTTAACCTTCCTTCATAATCCATGAATTTAAGAAGTAAACTATTTTCAACCTCAATTCTTTCATTTTTGTCTTTTATATTCAAAGAATTTTCAAAGATTTTAGTTAGAGTATTATCTCCGAAATTATTCTTGCTAACAATTAAATTATATAAAAAGAACAGGTCTCCTAGAGCCATATCAGAATTAGGTAATGGTCTTGTATATTTAATTTCGTCGAATGCTTTTAAGTAATTAGAATATGCTATTTCATTGGCTTCGATTTCAAGATTACCTAAATCTATAGGAAGTTTATATAAGAAGTTAAACCCTCCATACTGGTTTTTAAAATATGTACTTGTAAGAGCTTGAATAAATTTATTATTTGAATTTATTCGCTTTTGGTCTGGAATAAACTCTTCCTCAAACCATAGTTTAAAAGTAGCTCTGTCAAATACATTTCCTAAGTCCAACGTTTTTCCAATAGACGGAACTGGAACAATTTTGCCTGTAGAGTTGTACATTTTCATTCCAGGAGTTAATGATATATTTCCAACTATATTAGATTTTAAGAACTTAATGATAATTGCATCGCTTATGAATCTATTAACTTCACTCATGTCCTTTTGAGTTAGTTGCACAATAGCTCTATCTTGTAATGCCTTTATGGTAAGTTCTTTTGCCAAATTATTTTTTACTGTATAAGCCCCTAATACTTTACTATCAACAGCTAAAGCTGTTAACATTTTACTAAAGTGAGGAACTGATGTAATGATATCCAGTATGTTAAACTTATCCTTAGCCTGTTCATAATTATCAATCATTTGTTGTTTATACTCCTCATCCTGAATGAATTTTAATAAATCAAAATTTGTTGGTAAATACCCTTCATCGTCAGGATTTAATTTGTTTGAAGAGTTAAACTTTTTAAATTTTCCAGAAATAAATGACTTAAGTTGGTTTATATAGTTAATTTTATCTACTAATTTAGTTTTAATACCTTGATTTAAACTTCCAAATCGACCTAACCTAGTAAGTTCGTCAGAGCGTTCTTTTAAATCAAGAAGGACTTCCATATTATGAAGGTCTTTCTCTGTTAAAGTATTAAGTTCATCACGTCTATTTTTAAGTTCATCAATGTATCTCGAAAACAGAAGTCTCATTTTTTCAGGCCTTGTATCTCTGGAAGAAGGATTATAAACATCGAATTCTTCTGAGTACTCCGATTGTTCCCATTCAGCGTCGTTAAAATTATCAAACTCGTCCATTATACTCTCGGCTTCTTCTCTCGATATTTTTTTCTTCCTCTGCTTCTTAGTTACTTTTAACAAGTTTGCTCCTGAATAAGCAGCTTCATGAATTGCATCGAGCAAATCCTTATTTTTAATTTTATTTAAGACTTCAAAGAAACTAGAACTATCTTTTATGAGTTCTTCGAGTTCCGATTTAAATTCTGGATATTTAACTAGTCTATTTAAAGTTTCCTCTCCCCAATCAAGTATTGATTGTTGATAAATAATAGGAATATAATTATCTGGATTAGCCATTTCGGTATAATACTGAACAGCTTTTTTTAGATTATTTCTTTTTCCGTTTATATACAGAATATCCTTTTTAGCTTTATTATTAGCCATTGTAACTGCTCGAGTAGTCATAAAATCGGACGCAGTCTTGAAATCTACACCAGTAGCTAATAGGTAAATATATACAGAAGCTAAATCTGGCCCAGCATTAATTTTTTCCAAAATAAGCTCTTTAGCATTATCTGTTGCTGCAGAAAGCAGTACAGAAATTGTCAAGAAAACATCTTCTTGAGGACCTCTCTTATAAATTTTTTCTGCGAGCTCTAATAATGCAGGATTGGTGTCTGATTTTATTGAAATATTAGGTAATGTAGGTGATTCTTTCAGCTCTATTAAATTTCCTTCATTATCATAAACATCGATTGTTCCAGTTCTTTTAGCAAGCTCATCCGGGTTAGCATCAGATGCCACTCCCTTTATATTATGGAATGTATACCTTCCAAGAGTGTCTTCCGTTGCAGAGTTTACTTTTTCGTTATAGTAATTTAATAAAATTGAGAATACTTTAATTCCAGTCGCATATACACCAATACCGTCCTTACCAATAGAGTTTTGATATTGTAAAATTATTCTGGCTCCAGGATTTTCATTAGAAACTAATTTACTAAATTGTCCAGAAGTAGAATTGTCTGCAGCTACTTGTGCGGGACCCATGGAAATAGGAGATGTAGCTGATACTACATTACGTACATCAGAGCCAATTCTCCATAAAGCATTGAAGATTTTATTTTTAATTGCTTCTTGGTAATCATTTTCGCTTAGCTCATACAAACTATGCTGATTTAATAGTTCAATCACTTCCTCATCAAGTCCTTGTATCATCACAATGTTATTATTTCCGGAGGCTGGCAAATCGGTAGTTTCTCTCACCAAATCAACAAGTAATTTATAAAGTTCTGGAGAAGTCATTATTTCTTCTGTTGATTTACCTAATAATTCATCGTAATTTCCTTCAAGAATGTACCCACTATTATCTTCTGTTAAGAAAAATCTTTTCCCAGATGGGAAAGGTAAATCATGAGACATATTTAAAGTTTCAGGACTTGTAAAATTAAATAAAGGACTCCAATTATAGTAAATACCTTGATTAGAAATACTTGCTCCCAGCATAAAAGCTTTATCAATATCAAAGTCGGAACCTTGATACCAAATTTGTTCTACCGGAACATAACATATATTTGTTTCACTCTCAGTAAACATAGCAACCTTCATATTCATAAAAGACTGCATAGACTGAGAAGGAATACGTGCTACAATAAATTTAATAGCTTCTTCCCATGAAGTAAACATATCCTGAGCAGATTTCTTTATTCTATTATTAAGAGCCATTTGAGAATTGGCATTTATTTGTTGAGCTAAAGCATCCTTTTCTAATTCAGAACTTGCTGATTTTAATTGCTCTTCCCAAGTTTCTAGCGCACTTTTATCTTCTAATGCAGTAAAGATAGATGATACTTGTAATGGAAATAGAGTTGCAATATTACTTCCAGTATAATTATATATTACATTACTATATAGCTTGGATTTATCGATGGCTTTTAAAGTGTCGAGATTAGAAGTCACAAGAACTTTTCTGCTTTTTCCAGCCGAAGTAATGTATGTATAAAATTTGTCTTCATTACTAATTTTATATCCTATTTCTCCGTCGACTAATACATAATCATTTCCATTTACTGTACCTTTGTCAATTGATTGGTCTTCAACAAGAATTCCTGATTTAATCAATGATTCGATTCTAGCTCTAGATTCTGGGCTATTATTCAACATTACATGAAGATGCTCTTTGTTATTCTTTACAAAGTACATATCGTAGTTTCTTGAGCTCATATCGGTCTCTATGTTTTCTCTTTGTCTTCTTTCGAAAAATTCTGGACCTTGAGCTGCGATTTCATCGAGAGAATCACCTATTCTCAACCCAAACTTAGATGCAGTATTTTTACCAATAGCTAACTCATTAGCGTCAAATCTATCATTGGCTACTTCAGCAAAGATAGCATCAGTAGTTCTGTATGCTACAGGAATTCTAAATTTACCGTTAGATAAGTCCATCAAGTCTTCGTTGATAAGGTCACGAAGATAATTATTAATTGTATCTTTATTCTCTGTTAATTTTAATGTATGTCCGAATTTTTGGTTAACTCTTTCTACAACTTCATTCCAAGCAGTATTTAAATTTGGGTCTGATTCTATTAAGGTTTTCCAATTTTTATCACTTAAAACCCATGATAATCTGGAAGTGTCTAAATCATAAGCATCGAAAGTAGTAATACCCCTTGAAGCAAAACCATCCACTAACGTGATAATATGATTAGCGGAGCGAAGATTTCTTCCTTTAGAACCTAACAATTTAACTGTAGTTATATTGGATAGTCTTAAATCTTTTAAGTCCAATAGTCCTATTTGTCCAGGTTTATCGTTTCTATAATTCATAACCTGAACAGGGGATTCCCTTCCTATTTGAATCCAGTCTCCGGCTCTTACTTCACCAATATCCACACTTTTGTCCATTGCTCTAAATAGAGCATCTCTTTCTTCCGGAGTAGCTACTTTATCTAAAATATCAGTGTATTTCCAAACTCCCCCTGCAGGATTATCATAAACAGTTACAACATCGTGAGAAGGATTAAGAATAGCTTGTAATCCACTATATTTACGTTTAATGATGTCTCTATTTATACCATTAGTAAATCCATTAGTAAAAATTCCAAAGATGTTATTATCATCAAACGGAATCTTATATTGCATCTGACTCAAACTTTTATCGCTAAGAATATCTTCTTTTACTAAATCCAAGTATGCAGAAGCAAGACCTAATCTATCGGTATCTCCTCCAAATGTCTTTAAAAGGTTTCTTCCGAGAATTTTGTAAACTCTGGTCTTATCTTCTTCACTGTTTAAATCAAAATCATATTGTTGTAAACCCTTGGCAATTACTCTACCTATATCCTCATATACCTGATTAGCAAGTTCATGACTAGCACTCATTTGTTCGAGTGCCGAAATTACTTGAGTCATTTCAGATACTTCTGATTCGTCAACTGCATGTTCTGCATTTAGCTGTATTCCGATATAATCAGGTTTAATAGTAATATAAGTAAGTAAAGAACGTTGTTTTCCCTTAGTGGTATTATCTAAAATATCCCCTAGATAATATCTTCCTACATCAACAGTTCTATCAGAAAGCTTGCTTATATAAGTATCAATTCCCCTTTTCCAATCTTTAGTATTCTCATCGTCTGTTTCCCCTCGATTTCTACTTCTTTCAACAAATTCTTCTTCTTTAATATTAAGAACTCTATCAATTTGTTCAAGTTTTCCAACTTCATCTAAGGCTTTAAGAAGTACTTGGTCAGAAAAGAAAAATCTTTTATTTTCCGAATTAGCTCTAGCTTTTGCAGTTTCATAAAGTCCTAACAAATACTGTTTATATTCTTCAGGAGCCTCTTTTTTATAGTCTCTGCGGGTTTGACCTTCTTGTAATCTTTCGTCGATAAATCTTTTTATTGCATCTCCATAATCATCGTCAAAAGATATAAAGGAATCATGCCTAGCCTTTAAATAAGATTTACCAATGGCTGGATGTCCATAGACTATTCTATCAGAATCTAATAAAGTTGGAATATTAGGGTTATATCCATTTTTAAATAAACTTCCTGGATTTAGATTAGCCATTCCGTTTTTTACTGCTCCTGCTGTTGCTAAATAAGCAATATCAGAGAACTTCATTGGCTGATAATAAGTATTTTGAGAAACATCTGTTTCTTGAGTTGTAGCTGGAGAAATTTGAATTCTATAACCATGTAGTTTAGCTTCCGCTATTAATGGGTTTTGATTATAAGTGTTTCTATCAAACGCTACCAAATTTCCCACTTCTGTAATTTTATCAAGAGATGCTTCCGAATATTTAATTTGCCCATTTTCTATTTGTGCAGAAAATTCTCCGCCTAAAGCCATCCATAAATCGTAATTAGAACTAATGTCTTTAGTAATTTTTTCTGTAACTTCCTTGCCATCAATAAAAATTGGATTTCCACGACTATTTAACTGAACCCTTTCGATAGTATACTGATTATTTAGCTTACCATTTTCATCGAATCCTAATTTATAATTCTTAGTAATATTTCTTATTTTCCAATATTTAAGAGTATTTATATCTCTATAAATCATTCCATTATAAGAAATTTTTCTTCCATTTCTATCAACTGTAATATCAAGATTTGGAATATCCCAAGGATTATCTGCCATTTGTTTCATAAGAGAATTACCAATAATAGCACCTGTCTGTGCATTTCTCATGTACTCATTAGTAACAGCGAAGGTAGCACATTTTAATAGTCCTGAAGACAAGTACCTAGACATAGAAAAGTATCCTAGAGGTTTTCTATGAATTGGACTCATTTCGATTTCTTCAAGAGAATTCTGTTCATATCTTGCAATCATAGGATGTAGAAAGATGCCGCCGTCAAATTGTTTAGCGCCATCACTATCTCCTTGTATATTAAATACTGGAGTAGATAAGTCTTCTATAACAGCTAACTTATATCTTTCAGGAATTCCAGTGATTTTTCCCTTAATGAAAGGGTGGATTGTTGCTCCAACTACTACACCACGTTTATACATCGCTGTAGTACGTGCGGCTTCTTCTACCAGTTTATTTAAAGTGGGGGCTTCATTGCTTGTAGTGGCCCCTTTAGCTGGATGTAAAAATGGTAGTCCAATGGTAGCTGTATTATAATTATCACTTACTAAATTGTCTAAAGATTTGAACGAGTTAAGTTCAGGATTTAAGTATACTTCATAATTTGAATCTGCAGCCTTATCCATTAAGTCTACATTATCCACAATATCGTACTTTTTCCCATTTTTCTTAAGAATATAGTAATTGTTTAATCTCTGAGCTCTACTGTCTACCCAGATATTTTGATAAGTCACTTGGTCATCAGAAGTAAGTTTCAGTTTATCAAATAAAACTTGCTTCGATTGAGGTGTTAATTTGTTGATGAAGTCCGATTGAAGAGCTGACATATCTATATTGTTTGTTAATGTCTTAATTTCAGAACCGTTCTCATCATATAAATCAAATTTAACATCACTCATTTTTAATGTTAATGCATATAATTTATCCTCTGCTTTCTTTTTGTTCCAATAAGAATCGGGAATATTATTTACAGTAGACTTATTAGAAGGGTCTCTTAGAGAATAATTCTTTATATTTTCTAATAAAGTAGTGTTAAATTGTATTCCTTTTTTAGTTTTGCTATAATGAACTTCCGGAAGAATCTCAATATCATATCCAGATTTTTGGATATTTAAAATTGCCTGATGTATTCTTCTTTCATCGAGTTTAGAAAGTAAAGGAATAAAATCTTCTAAAGTTAACTTTTCCTTATAATCATAAACTGTTAGAATATCGTCTCCGATAAATTCTTTAGTTTCTTCAAACAAGGGTTTCATTTCCGGAGGTAAAGCTTCGTACTCAGCAACAGTAATTCCCACACTATGTTCGTCAGGAATAATTAATTGGGTAGCTAAAAATAAAAGCTTGTAGTCGCTAATCAGCTGTCTTGATAAGCCCTCATACATTCCATGTAGTGTAGAGAATCTTAGTTGATTAAGTTCGTCTGCCGACATTTCTCCAAGACTCTTATTAGTAAATACCTCATTACCATAGATATCCCTATAAGTAAATTTGGCATCCATGTCTATCAATTTAACCCAAATATTAGATTTGTCTGAATATGTTGTAGGTTGAATTGCAACCATTCCGGCAAGTTCGTTAGACTGTCTGTCAGCAATATTTTTATTTCTTGGTTGTAAATAATCAAAAACAAATTGAGAGTATAACAACTCGTTGGCCTGCATTTTAAAAATATTTTTTGTTTGACCTTCTGAGTTGGTAAAATCTGTTTTTAATGCAGTTCCTTTTAGTAATCCATCAACAGTGATAAATAAGTTGGAATTCATAGGATGTTCTGGTTCCAACGCTGCTTGCTCTCTTACATCATTTAATATATAGGCATCATCATTACCTGCACTCGTTAAACGATACTTAGGGAGATTGTTTCCCTCTGCATTTTTTACATAGCTTTTAGTAGTGTCTCTATTATTAGCAGCTATTGTTCTACTGAGAGCCTTTAAACCTGACAGAGAGTTTAAAATACCTCCAATTCTAGGAGATTCTAGATTAGGTTCGTAATAAACCTTAGATTTACTTCCTTCAGGTAACACTGCAGAAAATTCTCCTTCTAGTAATTCCTTAACGGTGTTACCTGTTGTCTTTGCTCTGTTTTGTATTTCTGCACTAATAATAGTAGCCACAGCCACATTGACAAATCCTTTTAAATCTTCATTGTTGTTAATTTCAACTGCAGTCTCTAAAAAAGTGGAATCAATTGGCCTTTCTAAAACATCCCATAAGAAATCACTCCAGCCTTGCTTGTTTCCAAGTATATCAGATTTAAAATCTTGTACTAAGCTTCCATTTCTTGTAAGATTTTGAGATGTAAGATTAAAGTTATAATTAGCCCCTCCAACATTAAAGTCAACACTTACAACTTGGTTGTATTGGTCTTCGTTTACAGAAATCCCATGGTCTGCAAACATACTAATATAATTGTCAAACTTACTTTGAATCATCAAGTGCTTTTCCAAGTCAGACTGTTTTTGAGAAATGGCTTCACTATCAAGGTAACTTACTACGTATGCTCCCGTATCTGTGTTATATTTATATTGCAAATAACTTACTGGAGAGGTTTTATTAATATGATTTAAAATCATAGAATAAATATTCATCTGGTCTGGAGATGTAATACTACTTTCTAACGCAGCTAAACTGGAAGGATTATTTTTATTAAAAATATAATGATATATACTATTAAATGCAGGATATAATGTAGCATCATTTCCAGTAAAATAAGTACGCCTATTGTTATAAGCTATTTTTACAATCTCTTTTATAGCTTCTCTTGGATTATTTCTAATTTCTCTAGTGATTCCATCATTAGATTCAGAAATATTTCTAAAAATTCTAATTAAAGATTGAAAAGTTTTGAACTCTACAAATTGTCCAGTAGGAGTCCCGTTAGAGTCCAATATAGGTAAAGAATTAATAAATAATTGAACAGCGCTATTAACATGTTCATTCATGTCTTGAAGTTCATTGTTATAATCTTGTTTAATATGCTTTCCTAAGTTGTAAGTATATTTATATCCAGCTCTAGGTTCAACATGCCCTCCCATAAATCCTCTAGCAACCTGAATTAAATCTTTGCTATGTTTATAAAGGAAGTTATCGAAGTTAGTAAGCATAACAAATTTATTATACGCATTGATGATATTTATATCATCAGATTTAAATATACCTTCAATTGTGTAAGGATAGAAGAATATTCTGGCATCATCAATTAATTTGTTATATTCGTCTACCTGAAATGTTTCTCCAATATACATTGAAGTAGTAGGTTGTCCTAAATCCTTAGCTAAGGATTGGAACAATTCATTTTTATAATTTCTAATTGAAGTATTTAATTCTCTTGTGGTAGACACTAACTCAGGTCCATTTTTTCCGTTATAATTAACAAATGAGAACCGAACAATATCATTTTGATAAAGTCTAATAAATCTTTCCTGGTCATTTATATTATCAAATACTGTACTCAATCCATCTCTCAACGATGGAATTGGAGCTTGTGGGAAGTCGTTAGCCTCTGGAGCTATATTTTTTGAATCTTCATTTATTGACACTTCATTCCAATTTTCTGTAACGAAAGTTTCTACATCGCTTACATTATCTGCAAATTCCATTGCTCCCTCATAACTCTCAGAATCGTAAGTAATGAGTTCTTTAATAATCATTTGCAAACTTTGATTAGATGGAACGACAGCACAATCATCTTTTAAATAGTTTAAGGCAGAAGAGATAAATTCTCTCCTACCTTCAACTGTTCCTAATAAATCGTCTGGAAGAGTTTCAAATGCTGCATCATATGCAGCTCCTATCTCTTCTAGAGATGGTAATGTTTTACAATTTGCCATTAACAATTAGATTTTCCGTCTCTATCGTTAACATATTCTGTTCTTAAAGAGGTGAACATGTTAGATATAGCTTTTAGTTCCGGTGTAATTTCCAATCCTGTTACTTGTTCTACAATATCTAAAAATCCTGCTTCCTTACTTGCAAATCCTCTGTTAATAATTTCATCCAATTGTTTAGGATTAAATGAATTTAGAGTATTTGCAATTTTAGCGGATTTGTTATAGGTAATAAGTTCCTTTTTACTAAGTTTAGTAATATCTACAGTTTTTGTTCCTTCATTTATGGCATCTTGAATACCTTTAGTGAATATACTTTTATATTTTTCTAATTCTTGTTCTGTATTTTGAATAATTTCATCTTGAGTAACAGATATCTCTTCGATTCCTAGGTTTCCATCATACGAATATGTATAAGTATAACCATTTACCTTAATAGAGAATGTTTCATCAGATTCATTATACTTAATATCCTCTGGGTTTAACATAACTGAGCTTATATCTGTTCCAGCAAGTAGTTCATTCTTAGTGATAAAATTAGATAATGTAACTTCGCTATCCACATCTGTAACCACTTCAGAATCTCCGGACAGAGAATATGTAGGGGATACAGAAACAATGCCGTTTAAATTTACGAAAAGTCGTCTAGGCATTACTCTTAAGTTTTCTCGTATTTTAGATGCCAATTGAGTTTTATAAGATGCTATCTTTTCCTCTAGAGTATTTCCAGTAGGAACTATATTTGAATCAATAGCAGCATTAACCACTCCTAAAATTTCATCTTTCTGCAAAGATACATTATTTTCTATAGAACTCCTAATAGATTCTTGTAAATTTTTATTAGCGTTGTCTAATGCATTGTTATCTTCTAATTCCTGAGAAGTTGAGTTTTTGACGACAACTTCTGGAGTTCCTTCCGCAACAATCTCTGGAGATTTATTTACTTCAAACTCTGCACTCGTATCTACTGCATCATAGTTAACATAATAATTAGGAGCTTGTATTGGACCATCAAAATACAAATCTACATCGCGTAACGGAGATATAAAGTATCCATTTTGAGGTTCTTTTACATTCGAAGAATCCAAACCATTAGTCCATACACCAAATTTGTAAAGACCTGCGTAATCAATAGCATTTTGGAATACTGACCATTTACCACTATCTCTTACACCTAAATGATTAAATAGTAACCTTCTAATTACTGAACTAGATGAAGTAAATCCTGCCATTAATCCTTTTCTAATAATAGGAATTAAAGCTCCAGTAGTATTAATTGCATATTCACTTAGCATAGTCTGTAATTCTATAAAAGTATTTACAGCAGAGGTTTTGGCTGTTTGATTAAAATTCTCAGAGCCTGTTCTATAAACGTCTGGAATTTCAGGGGAACTATAGATGTCGTTGTTTGGGTCAGTTAATTTTTCAAGTAGCTTAGTCATGTTTCTATGTTCTCCTGCCAATCCATTTAAAATTTTAACTATACCAGAATCAACAGCTTTATGTTTGGTTATTAAACCTATATCTTCAAATAATTCAATAACAGCTTCTGGGGAGACGGGTTGAGTGCGATACTCTGATATACTTTTTATAGTATATGGATTACTCTCAGTATTACTTTCATCAGTTTTCTTTACATTCTTGTATCTTCCAACAATTTTAGTTGTAGAGTTAAATAATTTACCAACCTTCAATTGTGGAAATTGAGTTTCTAAATCATCAAAGATGTCTTTAATAGAGTCCTTAATTTTATTTAACTCTATCTCATCTACTTTTCCATCAGTTCCTACAGCAATAGGAGATTTAACCCAATCGGCTTCTTCAGGAAGAACTAAAGAATCATTGAAAGTCTTTATTCTCGCATTATATTTTTCTACTTCTTCAACTGTAGCAGCTTGTAATGCAGCAAGACTGTAAAGAAATCTGGCAGCCTCTACAGGTCTAGCAAGTCGTCCAAATTCCCCAACTCCGTAAATTTTTCCACCTTGTCGACCTTCTTCCATATTACTCCATTCACTAAAAAACTCTCTTATAGTAAGACCTCTCATATTTAAAGCTGCTTTACTCACTCCAAATACTACATCTCTTGGAGGTCTTCTTTCTTCTGTATTTTGATAAGATAGAATAGTGGAAATCTTTTCAGAGTGCTTTCCAAGCAATTCCCCAGGACTCTGTCCCCACAAGTCATCAGATACAAATACAACTGGATATCCTTTAGTAACAGATTTTTTTCCTAAACCTCTATCTTGGTCTGCATCATAATAAATTTGACTAAATTGTAATTCAGGATGTGAATACTTAGTCTTATCTAAGGTGTTACCTCTGTTAAATTTCTTTCTAACTTCCGGTTTCCATTTATACCCAGACCCATATATATTTTGTCCGTAAGATATGTTAGTTTTAATTGCGTCGAAATCAGAAAGTCTATAGTAAACTTGACCCTTAGTATCTATCTTAGAAGATAAAGTCTTTTTATCTTTAAGTATATCAACTAAGCTTTTATACTCTGAATTTTCTATAATTTTATTAAAGTCTGAAGTAGAACCTAAAGTAATATCCAAATTTCCTTTATCAGTGGGAAGTTGAAAAACTATCCTTCCAAATAAAGTATCCTGTTTTAAAGGTTCGAAATTTTCTACATTATAAGCATTATCATATCCAGGCTTAAATTTGGTAATTTTAAATAGAAAGTTTCCTTTTAAAACTGCAGTCTTAAAAGCTAATAACTTAGATTTAGAATCTCCATCGAAATATCTTTCAATAAAAGGTCTGAGTATTCTATAATAGTCACTTGCAGGAGCTAGCTTAGTGCTTAATAACTGATTCGTTTCAGCTTTTTTTCTCATAAATAATGAGCGTATATAAGCAAGTGATTTTAACAAATCAACGTCATGTGCTCCATAGAGTGTCATATTTCTTATATCTTCTAACGTCTTTCCGTTGATAAATTCAGAAAATCCTTGTAAATCCTCTGAAATGTCGTTGGTAATAGGAAGTGTTGAAACAACTCCGTTATCCTCAATATTTAACGCTAAATGATTATAAAAGGAATTCATCTGAAAAGTTACTGCTTTCAATCCAGGATTTCCTTTCTTATCCCCTTTAATTGCATTTATTTCTTCGTTCTCTATCTTAACCGCAGCTCTCTCATCCGCCTCTTTAGCTTCAATTCGGTTAACAGCTTCTTGTTCATCGGCTTTATCTATTATAGGTTCTATTCTGTTAGAAGATTCTGGATTAATCGGAATTTCAGTTACTGTAGGAGCAATGTTATTATCTCCAGTAATTTCTTCTTCAGATTCTGTTTTCTCCTCAGCCTTACCCTTGAGTATCTCTAACATAGTGTTTTTATAATTAGAGATGTCCTCTTGTTTAAGTTCAGAAGTACTTGTAGTATTAGCTTTATCTGCTTTATTTACTATATTTCTATCTTTTTTAATTACTATGTTTCCGTCAGAAGAACGGCTCATTAAAGTATAGAAATATCGTAAATTACCAGGAAAAGCATTAGGACTGTTGAGGTTTGCCCATTCAACATCTACAATCGTATATTTAAACTCAGAACCTTGAACATCATGAGAATCTTTAACCACAACTTGTCCTGGGTAAGCATCCTCTAGTTTTTTAAACACCGTAGTTCTAAACTCAGAAAGTGTATTGTCAGTAATTAGAGCTAATCTTTCTCCTTCTTTTAGACCTTTAGCTAGTTTTCTAAGATAGCTTTCTGTCAATTCTGAAAGATTAGAAAGCTTGTCCCCATGTATAGTTACAATTCCATCCTCTTCGTTTTCATAGTATTTTAAAACTGTTTTAGATTTCAGTTCTCTCATAAGAGAATCTATACGAAGTGGAGTATTTGTACGAGCAGAAGCTTCTAGCATATCAAGTAGAACACTTAACAATCCTCCTATTTTGCTTAAGTTATCTTTCTTATGAATGTTATTTGCTCTAATACTTGCCATTAAAGTTGGGGTATTTAAAAATACTCCGCCTAAATCAATATCAACATGAGATTTCTTATTTATAGCCCCTTCTTGTTTGTTGTCTCCAATTGCAAATATAACCATCTTCTTTCCGTCTGGTAAAAACCTATTCAAACTTGCAAGGGCTTGAATTTCCATTCCGGTAAAGTGAGTATATTCATCTATAAATAATACATCTGGAATCGCAGCAACATTCACATCTTCTTTTGTTAAAAAGTCCTGATTAAATATTGAATACTTTCCATTCTTTAAATATTTAGCTCTATCTAAATCGGCAAGATTGGTTTCGGGATTTCTGAGTTCGGCAATAGCGTCTCTCATTTTATTCCATCCGCTTTCAGTTAATAAAGCCTTAAATAATTGGAGTCTGTCATAGCTTTTACTTTCTCCTAAAGTTATAGCAAGTCTTTCTGCAACATCTTCTGCAGAACCTGCTATCATAACTTTGGCTTCAGGATTGTCTACTTTTATCATATTGTATGCGGTTAATGCTACTCCAGTAGACTTACCAGTTCCTGCCCCTCCAAGTAAGGTAATTAAGTTTTTAGTAATCGTATTATTCTCTTCCCAAGATTTATCTTGAAAAGGTTTAAAATCATTTACTTTTTCTAAAAACTCATTAAACACATCTGGATTTTTGTATAAAGCAAACATTTCTTGAGCACTCAGCATTTGATTAAAGAATGGAGCGTGCAATTTATTATTTAAAATGGCTTGTTTTAAAGTTCCTTGCAAGTATTCCGGCTCAACAGCCATCATAGTTATCAAATACTGAGCTAAATCCAATTCATTCAAATCAGAATAAGTGGAATTACTCTTTATTTTAGTAGATTGAGCATTGTTGAAGTCTACTACTTGTCCACTTGCCAGTTGAGAAATAATTTCTTCTTTCTGGTCAGAAGATAAATTAGCAAATTTATCAAATATTTGTTTGTGAACTTTTAGTAATATTTCGTTAGATATAGAAATTGCAGAAACATCACTTTTTCCACTATTAATAATGTCGTTTGCAGTGGCTATTTCATCTCCTGTAAGAAAATCCTCCGTAATAAAACTTTGCTTGTTTTTATTATCGTCAGTATATGTAATAGTTTTGAACTTAGATAGAGGAGAACTTTCGTCAACGTTTCCACTAAAAATCAGTGCATACATACTATTAATTCTACTCATAGTTTTGTTGCTGTCTGCAGTTTTGCTCAAACTATTCATATCAGATATAGAAACAAGCCAAGAAATTTTCTGTTGCAAATTATCAAGTTCTTTTCTAATTAATACAACTTCTTCAGAGGTTAATGGAATATCTTCTATCATTCCATTATTTCTTTTATATTGATTAGACATATCGACAAAATCTGTACCTTGTACAAGGTAAGGTAATATAGATTCATTAAGGACTGTAATTGCTGCAGAAGCTACTTGTAGTTGGTCTCTTGTAAGACTATTACTAATAACATAATCGCTTAAGTTATTTAATCCAGAATAATTACCTTCTTCATCCCTAATCAACTTAAATACATCTTCTCCAGATATATTCTGAGATAAAGTAGAAAGCATTTCCCACATAGGATTATTAACTATGCTCGATTGAGATAATTTGTCAACTTCTCCAATTAATGCAATTCTATCACTGTCAAATCCGAGATATTCAAGTAGTAATTCATTGAATTTTTTATAGTCACTATTCTTTTTTAAACTTTCTTTAGCGTTCAAAGAATCCATTGAAAGATTTCCGTCAGATAATATTCCTCCTACCAAAACATCGGAAGCCTTGCCTTTAAATTCAGTATAGAACATATCTCGGAAGGCTTCTTGTAACTGTTCTTGAGTTAAAGCATAATTTCCATCAGGACTTTCGAATATGTAGTACAATCCGGTGTAATTTGGATTTTCAGTTTTTAATCTATCGAAGTCAATATCTTGGACATCATCTGGAGACACTTCATCATTAGTTCCTAAATAAGTGGACTCTTGTTGGATTCTACCATACTCGTCTTCAATAGTAAATCCTTTTAAAGATTCCATACTCGCTCTCTCCGAGATATGTCTTATAAAATTCTCAGGATTAAATTTATTATATCCACTTTTTACAGAATCAATTATCGTCTTAATTTCATTGTCGATAAACCCTGATTGCGCTACCAGATTTTTTATGGATTCAAACAATACTTGAAGTTCACCAGTTCTTCTCTGATTAAGAATAGGGTCAACCCCAACTGCCATATTATGGTTCATGGAATTAACTATCTTAGTCAATTGATGTTTATAAGCATGACCCATTTTATTAGTATTATCTCCAGTTTTCCATATTTCTCTGGTTAAATATGCGTCTACAATTTCACTTTTTTCGGTAGGGCTAAGAGCATACTCTCTAGGATTAAGATTATTATCTGTAATAATTTGGTCGTCTGTTCTTCCAGCTCTAACTTCGTCCTTAAACGTTACAATTTCATCTTCGGACAATTTACTAATTCCTTGCGAGGCATTTAATTGTTCTACTACATTATAGAATTGTTTTTTCATTGTAGAGACTTTAGAATCTCTATATCTCAATATAGCGGGAGAAACTTCAGATTTCATATTTCTCCACATTTCAAATCCCAAGTTAAATTTGTCCGCTTCTCCTAACTTGATATATCCCTCGTAAGCTTTTTCAATATCCCTTTTTTGTTCTTCTGTGGCAGTAGAATAATTGATGCCTTTAGCATATTTTGCATATGAATAAATATCAGGAGCAACAAATGGATTACTTAAGCTTCTACTTAATCTAAAAGCTATTTTTTCTACATATTCTCCATTCTTTTTTCCAGATATAATATCATCGAGCTTTTGTTTAAATTCTTCTTGTTTTCTCTTAGCTGTTCCAGTATCTCCATTTTCTCCTACAGAACGTAACTCTACGGTAGCATCAATGTATCCTTTTAATTGTTCTCTGAAATCCCATAAAATATCCTCTCCGGCTCCAGTTTGAGCAAGTTTAGCAAGTCTAGAGTCTTTCATTAGCGCGTTATCGATTATTTCTGAATCTTTCATATTATAGCCTTCAGCATTAATGATAGAATCTATAGAATTCAAATAACTAATCAGATAATTACCTATTACATTGTTTTGACTTTCCTCCCTAGTTTTAGCCACATCGTAATATACTTGCCCGTCATTAGTTTTATTAGTTATTAAATTCATAGATAAAGTAGTAGAACCAAGTTCTCCTTTATCCATTGCTTTTTTTATATATTCAATGGATTTTTTTACTCCATTATTTCTAATGGTAGTTGCTATATCCATTGCTAAAGATTCTGGTATTTTCTTCTGAACTTCTTGAATTCCATCTCTAAGATTTTCCATCTTAGTTATTGCAGGAAAAATAGCTCCACCTACAGCTCCACCTAAAGCAGACATGAAATATCTTTCTAGAGGACTACTAGCCATGAAGCTATAATGTCCTTTTTTAGGAGTCCATCCAAGTTGATTAAAAGCCCAATCGAGCTTATTGCTAGCCTCAAATATAGCATCCTGTAATGCTTCTTCAGAGACCTCTTCTACTGATTCTTTTAGGGAGTTAGCAATCCACCCCTCGGGGTCTGAAACTACATGTTTTTCATAAAAGTCTTTGAATTTAGTTCCTAAACTCTTTATCCATTTCAGTTTTCCTGCATTAGACGCTGCTCCAGCGCCCTTTTCAACTAAATCTAGCTGAGGTTTTAATTCGTTAATAAATCCTTTTACAATTCTTTTATTAGCTTGTTTTAACTCGTCTAAGCCAAGACCACTTAACGCAACTTCTCCGAGAGAGGTATTAAATAGTTTGTTAAATCCATAAAGAGCAGCTCCCATTCCAATTGCTGTAGTAGCATCACTAAAACCATTCTCTTTAAATGTGTCATACATGTCTTTTGTTTGAGTCATAGCCATGTAGAATTGAGAGCTGTTTTTAGCAAATTTACTAACGGCAAGTTGAGAATCAGTTAATATATTTAGCAAATCATTATCCACTAAATTTTTATAATCAGGAGCAACATCGCCATCAGCAATTGCCTGTCTCAATGTTTTTCCATATTTCCTCACATAATCAGATTCGTGAGAATCTACAAATGCTTTAGCTTTTCGCGCAGCTCCTCCATCCCATCCAATCCATTGGGGAATTTTAGCAATAGAACGTTGCTGATATAATTGCCCTACTACATCACTAATTAACGTAGCAAATTGTTCGTAATTAAACATTCCTTGACTACCCTCATCGCTTGTAGAAGAATCAAATTTTCTCACAAACGCATCTGTCTTATTAAGTAACTTCCATACTCCGGGTCTATCCTCCGCATCACTGTCGGAGACTGTGTCTATTAAAGTTTTTCCAAATACAGAAAGAGCTTGTCCAAAGTACATAGCACCAGTAGCAATTCCATAAGCTTGTCCGACGTATGGAACCAGCATAGGAGCAACTGTTGCCGCAAGTTTTAAAGTAGTTCCAAGAGCACTTTTTTCAACTCCATCCGAAGCTAAAAAATTGTATTTTTCCCACTTAGAACCGGTAGAAGTAAGAGTATCTGTCCAATGCAAAAAATTTTTACCTGCAGCGTCTCTATCTCCTAAGGTTTCATAGTAGGGCATTCCATTAGCATTAAGTTTATAATCTCCTTTGTAGTGTTTAATTCTTCTTCCTTCTGCGTCTTCGTGAAATCCATCCTCTTCCCATCTGGCTTCTATTAATGGGTCAATGAACATAAAGTCGAAGAATCCACTTTTATCATCGTCATCTGGAGTCCAATCTAATTCTTTTCCAGATTTAGTATCGAATACTCTTTGCGTTTGCGCAGCTTGTCTCATGGATAAAGTTCCAATCCCTTCTCCAAACAATCCATTTAATCCTTGAGATTTTAACGTAGGATTAGATACTTTTTGTACAACAAACAATGGAGTACGAGTTGCTGATTCACTATCAGAAAAAATATCTAAAGGGCTTGCAACTAACTTGTGAAGAAATTTGTCCTCTAAATCGTCTTGCACAAATGTATTATAAGTTCGATTAGCACTATCGTAGAATTGGTCAAACGCTTTTTTATCAAAGTTACCTTCAGAATCTTTAAACTGTTCTTGAACAGCAGGGATATCTAAATAAGAATCCCTACTTCCCAAGGTAGTATTAGAAGCATCAAGACCTGCTGCCTTAAAATTTGCAAAATCTTTGTCTGGGTTGTAAAGTATTGTTGCTAACCAATCGTTTTGTTGTTCATTATTCATTGTTACTTATTAAAATTTGTAGGTCCCATAGGTTTGAAATTACTTTGTATCTGACCTCGTTGTTGAACTCGTCTTGCATCAAACATAGGTTTAGGAAGATTTATATTTCCAGTTCTTGTTGCAACACTGATTCTATCTCCCGCAAGAGGCATTAATATTGTTCCTCTAAACATATCTGAAGTATTTCCTAACCATTCCCATTCATACCATGAATCTATTTTGTTGTGTCCTTTCTTTCCGGCATTCTTCTCTGGACTATTAAGAACCTCCATCATATGTTTTTTCCAACTAGCTTCTTCATCTCCTCTAAGTTTATCGACAGCTTTATTTTGGTCAGTGACTATACCACCAATAGTTGCAGTAGTATCAGGAGCGACTCCTGTCATTGCTAAGAACGGACGAAGAAGTCCTTGTTCTCCTGCAGTTCTTGGGTCATTCATAACATTCCAGTATTGTTCTATACCCTCTGCTTTATATGCTTGACGTCTTTCTAAATCGGAAACATTTCCCTTTCTCGAAAGACTATCTTCTACCCTTTTAATAGTATCTAATAAAGCATAGTTAGGAGCAATTCCTCCGTTGGAAGTTTCTGTATATGGAAGCCATACTTGAGCAACACCTTCTGCAGGGTCTACTATTACACTGCTCGCCGCAGTAGGGTCTACTTTATCTGAACCAAAATATATTGAGTTTTGTAAAATTAAAGAATCAAAACCAGATTTTTGTAATAGAGAAGCTAATGTGTCTGAACCTATACTTTTTCCGGTTTCCACATCTTGTGGAGCTGTCCACCAATTAGATTGAGGAGCAACGAGCTGATAATTAGAATGAGGATTTAATATAAAATCTTTTTGTTGAGTCGCAATTCCACTAGCAATAGCATCAAGTTGTTTTAATTCTCCTCTACCTCCACTGCCATCATCCCCAGTTCCATTTGCATCCTTTGTGAGTTTATCTTCAAAATTGAGTTTAAAATCAACTGTATTATCTAATTGACTAGTAACCATTGTAGTAATTAAGTCTAAAGCTCCCCTTCTAGGATTATCTTTGTTTCCTGACTTAAGCTCAAGTAGCGTCATTGCATTAGTATCTAATGTACTTGCTATATACTTGACTGCATCAGCAGCTTGTTGCATTTGACTTTTACTAAGAAGTCCAGTTTTGTAAATTCCATCCAATCCAAGTCCCGACAAATCAGCACCTTCATTTACTAACTGTTGCAAATGCTCTAAACCCTGAAGAATCTTATCTCCTTTCTTATGAGCATAGCCCTCTTTAGAAACGGTTGTACTTCCTATTTTAGTAATAGTATCTTGAATAGCTTTATTTATAGCAGACATTCCGATTCCATTTTTTACTACATTGAAAACTTCATTTTTTCCTGCCATTTGGTCATTATGAGCACGTAAATAAAGCAAGTCGGAATTTTTTAAAGCAAAATATTTATCCTGATTGTTTAAATATTCATCTGGAGAAATTTGTTTCATATTTCCCTCTTCGTCTTGAACTACAACTTTACCTGTATTAGAAATAGCAATTTCGTTTAATCCTCCATTTTCTTGAACAGTTTCAAAAGCCGAATCATATTCTTTTCTGCTAAAAGCAGCGTTTTTTACTTGCTTTAATGCTTGTAAATATCTAGAACTTATATTAGATGCATTAATTCTACCATTAGAGAATAGATTATCCCCTCTATATATCCAGCTTAATCCATTAATAATTTTATTAGTGTCGCTTGGTAAAGCATCAATATCTCCTACCATTTTTAATACATCCTTATCAGTAATTCCTTCACTGGAAGATTTTGTAAGTTCAGAACTAGTTACTGATGCAGTATCTGTTTGAACAGGAGAAGTCATTCCGAGAGGAACATAATAAGTAAATGGGGGCATCCCGCCCCCACTTTGCATCTTAACCACCGGTTTTAGGTTCATAAGTCATTGATTTAATTATAAGTTGTTTAGATACAGACGATAAATTATTTATCATTTTTACGTTGGTATCTATAGACTTTTCTATCGTTCTTTGAAAAAGTTTTGCATTTTGTCTCTCTGCAGCAGAAATATCCTTTTGTTTCTGCAAATTTGAACGTTCTGCATAAGTTAATGCTCCACCTTTTTTATTATATCGTGCTTGCCACTTTACTGATGGAAGTTTCCATCCGTAAATATCGGCATAAGCTCTATTAGTTTGAGCCTGAACATCTCTGCTTGTAGAATCGACAAGTCTTTGATATTGTTGATAAAGCGGTGATTTAGTATAATCCTCTCCTTTATCCTCCATTGCTTGTAATTGACGTCTCAAAGGTTCAAGTCTAGCATTAGCTGCATCTTGGATACCTTGCTGAGCAACTCCTAGTTGAAATTGGTTTTGCCTATCCCTATTCATAGTAGCTTTATACTCTTTCTCCTTCATAAAGTTTTCTAAAGACGTCCAATTTGCAGACATTCTGGCTGCGTTAATATCATGCTTAGCTTTATCAATACCTAGCGCTGAAGCTCGGTTTCTATTGGAAACCTCACTTCTACGTGCAACAGCATCTCTTGTATTTTGCCAAGCAGCTTCACTAGTTTCTCTAATACGTTGATTATCAATCAAATCTCCTTCCATTCTAAGTCTTGCTGCTCTATCGCCAGCCTCTAATTGTCCCGCGAGTTGAAGAGAAGCATCTGATGTTCTAGGTCTTGCAGCTAATGACTCGAGCCCTGCAGCTTGACCATAATATGCTTGTTTAGTTGCTAAATCCCCAACTACCTGTCTAGGAACCTCCCAAGTATCAATATATAGAGGCTTTAACCCTTTCATAGTTTCTTTAGCAACTCGATTATTATTCCATATATTTCCTGCTAAACGTCCAATTCCCATAAATGTAGCCGGATTTAATTTAGAAAATATATTTCCCCAACTAAATCCACCATTAGGTTCTTTACCTATTGTGTTAGAAGCGACACGAGTTTTGATGTCCTGAGGAGTAGCTGCAACATCTGGTACAGAATCGTCTATTAGTTCTGGAGAGGAATCAGTTACAGGATTTAACATATAGTATCCAGTATCTTTATCTAAATCCATATTGTATCCAGCATTTCTCCATGTATTTTGAACTTGCTGAAGTTGTTCTGGAGTATAGTCCCCTTCCCTTCCCAATAAACGTCTATCGTCTGTAATACTACTATAATATCCATCTGCTACATAATTTTTATTAGGATTGTCTCCGGTATAAGCAGTTTTTGATATTCCATATCTTCCGGAATTAAAGGCATTACCAATTCCTTTACTATTCACGTATCCAAAACTGTTATTAATGTCTGTTTGGTATTGTCTTACATTGTCTCCCTTATAAGAATCTCCTTTCACTCCCCAATCTCTATACAATCCTGAGTGACGTCTTTGCATTTCATTAATGTCTTGATAAGTGATTTTTCCTGACTTTAATGAATCAAGTAATCCCTGAGAATAAGGAGTATATATATCATTATACCAATTTCCTTTTAATTGTTTAACTCCTGTAATTAGACCGCGCTGTCCTTTAGGAATTTTTCCCCCTTTTTTATATGCCCCAGGATTATACCAAGGTTCCATATAATTAGCACCTATATTATTTAGGTATTGATTGCGCTTCAAGTGAGCCTGATACATATTTTGACCTCTTTGTGTAAAAGAGTTGTTTCTAAATATCATAGGTATAGAAGAACTTGGAGTTTTGGGATTTAAATATTTAGGTAGCTGAATATGATTTGGCTTATTTTTAATTATATAAGTGGGAGCTAACTGAATAGAATTTTTACGTTCCATAAGGGCTTCATATTCTGGAGAATAACGCCTGAAGATGAGTTTGTCCGCACCCTTTGCTTTATATGGAGTAAGCCCTAAAGCTTTTCTAATAAATCCTTGTTTGGAATATGTTTGTCCGGGAACTTCTTTGGCAGGAATATTTCTTTCTCCCCATAATCCATATTTCTTTCTTCCTTCTACAACTGTTAAAACATCATCATTTAATTTATCAACCCCTTCTTTAGATAATCCTCTTTCGGAAACAAGTTTTTGTTTTGCAGCTTTAATTGCTGCAGACTTGATTTCTTCAGTTGATTTTCCGACTACTTGAGAATTTTTAAGAGTTACATTTAATGGAGTAGATTCTCCTTTTACCAATACTTGAACAGTTTTTTCCTGTGAGGGAAGTCGTCTTTCTCCCCTTATCCATTTTGCAGCTTTTGAGTTTCCTGCTTTAGCGTAATTTCTAGCACCTAACAAAGTGCTTGCAATTAAAGACAGATTTTTAAAGTCATTAGTATTCAAATCTTTTACATTGAGATTTCCTACTTTAGCTAAAGTATTGGATATAGAAGCCCTCTGCTCTTCATCGAAAGCCCCAGATACAGCTAATACAGTGCTTATTGCCGGAACCAATTTAGAAATAGTTTTTAAAGCTTTCCCTGCCTTTACAGTCTTTAATCCAGGGATGAGAGATACAGCATCTAATCCTAAGTTAACTCCTAGATTTCCCACATCTCCCCAATCAAGTCCATCTGATACATCAGCTCCGAACGTAGCTAATGAAGAACCTGCTCCGGCTACTGCAGAAGCAACATGAGCTCCAGGAACAAATCCTAATCCAGCACTTAATAAATCCGTAATAGCTGCCCCAAGTTTTACTTTATCGGAAGTTTTAATAACTCCACCAGCATCAATTAAAGCTTGTTCATCAGCAGATAATGTTCCATTCAGTACATTTCCGATAGACACATTCCCATTAGCTTTCTCATAACTTCTTGCTGCACGTTCATTTATTTCAGAGTCTTTTTTAGCTTGATTTTCATCCTTTACAACAGGAACGTTAGTATCGACTATTCTATCAACAGTTCCTCCCCATTGGTTTTTTACTACTCCTCCATTTCTAAATAATGGTTTTACAGGTCTAGGGCGTAAAAAACTTGGAACATTGTTTGCATAACCTTGAGTTTTTTCTTTTTCTTTTTTATCAGATACTTTATCAAAGGTGTAATCTACAATGCGTCCATTTTGGTCTCTAATGATTCGTAATGGATTATTATTTGAATTTGGGACTAATATTGCATTTATTGCTCCTGGTTGAATATATCGAGTTAAGGGCTTTCCGTCTATGGTATAACTGTCAAGCAAACCTTGGTCTTTGGCTTTATATAAGTCTTCTAACCAAACTCTTACTTTGCTGTTTTTAAGAAGTTCAGGATAAGAAGAAATTCTTTTTAAAAGCCCAGTGATATTTTCTTGTGAATAAGGATTATTGGATAAAGAATATTGACTTATTCTGCCCCATCCTACTTTTTCATTGCTTCCTTCAGCAATCGGACTTCCGGCAGCTCTAGCTTTTCCAATCATTCTTGTAGTTCCATTGTTATTGATAAAATATTGGTCATTGTTTTTATCATAATCAACTACAACTGGAACTAGTTTTCCGTTTATGTTTTGATAAAATTGAGTCTTATAACTAGAAGCATCACCTGCTTTAGGTTTAGTATAAGCTCTAATTAATTCGCCGGGCTTTAATCCCTCAAAGAAAGAACTTGCATCCAGCATATGTGTAAACCCGTGAGAACTTCTAAGAGAATCATATAAAGGGTCAGTCCAAATAGTATTTAAATCTTCTTGATTTAAAAGTCTATCATAAGAATCCTTTATATCCTTGCCCCATTTTGAATATTCACTAGGGTCATATAATTGCCCATCTACGGAATACCAGCCTTCAAATTGGTCTAATAGTGGATTAAATACCTTAGAAATAATCCCATTAGGAATTCTATTACCTTCAGGAGTTAAATAAAATGTATTTCCTTTATCGTCCATTCTGGCAAGCAATCCAGAGTCGGTGATTTTCTTATTATATTTTGCAGAGTCAGTGTTTTGCTTTCCTTCTAAGTTATCTGAAGGAGTTTGAGAAACATCTGTATCAACTTCTCCAAACCAATCCTTATAGTCGTCCATATTAACTCCTAACGCTGCTAACTTTTCCCAATCAGCATTGTTATAATCAGTATTATTTAACTCCGCTTTGGCTGCATTGATTCTAGCTATTAAATCATCTCTATTTTGGAATGCAGTACCTTCCAGGTTTACAGTTTGGTCGTTCAGTAAACTGTCTGCGTATTCATTAAACACGGATACATAATCTTTCCATCTATTTGCAATTCCTCTCTTTCTAGTAGTTTCATCGACAGGGTCTTTTCCATACCAGACAGCCTTGTTATAGGAATTTCCTCCAAAAATTTTATCAGATAATCTTTTTCTAAAGCCTGTTCCGAAATCTAATTTAGGATTAGGCTTTTCAGTATTTGTGGTAGGTTTTATATAATCAGGAATAACATCTACTATTTGGTCTAAGTAATGAGCTACAGCTCCATTAGCATCAAACCCTCGACCAGTAGTATTAGAAAGAACTCCAGAAGAATCTACCCAATTTCTTGTAAGGTCTCTAGAAGAAATATTTCCAGCATCAATTGCTTTTATATAATTTCCATAAGACTCCCTAAAAGCATCCTTCTTTTTTCTGCTCCATCCAGTACTTTCCAAATAAGATTCTAAATTGGAACTAGCATTACGAATTAAATCGTCAGTTGCTATATCTCTATTGTCTACTTTGAAAAGTCTAACCTCAGGAGTTTCTTTCTCAACAATATTATTACCTTGATTGACACCGCCACCTCCTTGGAATTTTCTTATCGCTTGTGCCATATATTATTTAGGTTATAACAAAAAAGGAGCATACATTAAATCTGTACACTCCTTTTAAACTTTCACTTTCTAATTCTACCTACTAATTTCCCACCTTTTCTATAGACGGGTTCACCTTGAGGAGCTTCTGGACCAGCTTGTCCTTGCGTAAATTGTTGAATTAATTGCATAAAAGCTTCACAAACTGATAAAGCAGTATTGCAATCTCCACTTTGGAGAGCCTCTGCAGCCATTTGAGCTAATTGCATTAACATTTGGTCTGCTCCACCTTCTACAGGAGCCCCTTCTTGAGGTTCAGCAGGCATCGGTTGGTCAGCAGGTGCAGGAGCTGGACCTCCCTCTTGAAATTTTTTAACTTTTGGTTTTACTTCCATAATTTCAGTGTTTTTATATTAAACGTTTAAATACTCGACAAAGTTAATAATATTTACAGACATATCAAAGTAAACAAATATTTATTTGATAATCTGCATTTGTTCTTAGTAGAGTATATCAATCTTCTTTGCTCTTAGGCGCATCTACATATTCAGGAGTATTTGTATCTTGTGTATGAAGATATTTAAAGACTTTTTTTCCTAAAGCCTTATAATCTTTATCGGCTCCGGAAGAATATGCTCGTTTAGCCATCTTAATCAAAGTTCTTGTATTTTTTCTACTAAAAATACGTTCTCCACCCTCTAATTCCATTTGAGTAGAACCATCAGGAGCAAGTACTTTCATTGTAGGTATATTTAAATCATCATCGTCAATTTCATCCAATTCATCCCCAGGTTGAATTCCAGAATTTTGATTGACTTCCAACACATACATTACATCGTTTTCCTCAAGTAATGTTTCGTCGTTAGGTATACCTTGCTTAACAGAAATAACTTCTTCATCTTCATCTATAAAAACTATATCAAGGGGTATATCAGTGTCTTTCATCCAAAAAGCAACAGTATCAGGTTCTTCATATATAAATAACATTCCTTCGTCTGAAGCTAAAGATGTCTTACCTTGAAGTCCCTTCATCTTTTCCTCCTCTGTTCTGGCAATTTCTACATTATAAACTTTGTCTCCAATTTCTATTTTCATATAGTAACCTCTCTCATTAATCCAGTATTATCCTGAGTATTTTCCATTATTTCTCTCGCAAGAATTTTTCCTGCTTCAATAGCAGCTTCATCAGTTCCCTTTTTAGCTAAAGCTTCTAACTTTTCAGTTACCTCTTTATTAAAAATAATTTCGTTTTTCTCTATTTCCGCATGTTGAATAACTCCTCCATCTTCTTCTGTAACAACTGGTATACCCTTAGAAGTAATTCCGTCTACATCCATATGATTTTTATGAGCATGTAAAGCTCCGTCTGGAATTACATTCATCTTTCCTCCTTTTTGAAATTTAGATACTGTTAATCTAGCCTTTTGAATTTCTTCTAACGTAGGCAATTTTACTCCAACTTTTCCCACTCTCATTCCTCTAGATTGGTATCCTCCAGCCATTGCTAAAGCATTTCTTCTATTTAACATATCTATTGAACCAGCTTGAGATTGAAAAGCATCTTGGGCTTCTTCATTAATGCCTGCCACTAAATTTTGTTGACGTTTAGCCTCTGCAATTTGAGCATTCGCTTTTTTTCTACCTTTATTGCTGAAAAGGCCATACTTTTTTCCAGACTTTGTAAGTGCATTATCTACCTTATCCAAAGAACCTCCATAGGCAGAACCTTGCTGTTCCCATGTCTCATTGTCTTTGTATATAGTATCAGCTTTTTTAGCTCCGATGGAATTTATTAATCCTACAGGAGTTAATTTTAAAAATTTACTATCTAATATTTTATCAGCAGTAGTCATTTGGTCAGTACCAACTCCTAATGCAGTTAGTCCATCAGACAACAATCCTCCAACTTTCATCGCTCCACCAACAACAGTACCAACTCCGGGAATCATTCCAACTCCGTTTGCTACAGCATCATATCCAGCATTTAGCCCTGTAGTTAATCCTGATTGTTCTTTTTTAGGAATAAAACTACTTAATATATCAGCAGCCTGCCCAGCAATATTCATTGTGTTTCCTATATTAGCTTTACTGAATATACCCTTAGTAACAGACTTCCCTCCGGACGGCTTTAGTGTTCCTATTGCTGGAGGTTGAGGCATTATAGTGGAGGTTCCGTTTTGTGTTAATCCAGCCGCAGAGAAGAGGGTATTAAACCCTCCATTCTGCCACTTTTTAACTCTTCTTTGTTTCTTAAGCATAACTTATAGTATATAATGTTTTTAGTGCTGTAATAATAGCTAAATCTTTACCAGAATATCTAACTCTTATCTTTATGTACTTATCCCTAGGTCTGACTTCCTTACGATTAGTCCATTTAGATGTTTGTTTATTCCAGTCTATTTCGTCTTGAGTACCTTCCATTTCAGAACCTTCAAGCAATGAAACATCGACAGCATCATACATTGGAACTTCATAATTCTTATAATCCTTAGGTAAATCCCCTTCAGTTACTTCATCTTTAGTAATATCTTCTGGAAAATGATTTAAAACTAAAGGAGGAAGCCCAGGAGAACTTTCATCTGAAGTAGGCCAGGCATCTTCATTCTTTTGAATAAAAATGATAGGAGCAATTTGAACATCCCATTTATCTTCTTGATAATTCATATTACCTCTCATTCTTCCTACTTCTTTAATATCTAGAGCTTCCGAATGGGTCCATAATTTGTATTCGTTTAACAGTTCTTCCCTTACCACTTCTGTTCCAGAAAGTCCAGTATATGTAGCCCCTTCAATAGCATTTTTCTTGTGATAAAAATCCTCCACTTCATTAAAAGTATCTACCCTAGTGTAATAAGAAGGAAGTAGTGTAGATTTTGCATAAACATCGGTATTCCCTATCTTAGGATGAGATAATTGTCCTTGTATATCTGTATAGTTAGAATCATATAATATGTCAGAACCAAGGTTTTGATACAATTCTTTGGTTGCCTCTTGTCTATAATACATATTTAATTTATCATCATGAAAATCGTAAGCTTCGCCTACAATTTCATAATGAAATGACTCTGGAACTGCCTTGTTAGATATAAGTTGTAAATTATTAAATATCTTATGAACTGATGGATTATCTACAACCACAAACTCAAATTCAAATGGATGCTGCTTACCATACCAATAGGTAGGTTTAATTTTATCTTTTATGTCTATGATTCCAGATTGACCATGTTTCCAGAAATCTGTGGTTAAATTTGGAAGATTTTTATCCTCTTCAGTTAACATCTGGTTATTTAACACTTTATCTGATGTAATAGCTACAACAGATTGATAATACCCATAGTTAACTGTAGAATATTCTTTCCATCCGTTAATATACTGTTTTATGTCTGTATCAGTGCCAGAATAGTCATCGAATAATATTTCAACTCTTATATTTAACAACCAAACCTCTTTAGAAATTAATTCATTATAAGTTCCAGTGTACTTAAGTTTCCAAACTCCATTTTCTTCTATAACTCTAAATTTTTCATAATTTTTATAGTTATCCTTGTCCAAAGAATATCTATAACGTATCATATTTTCAATTCCTGTATTTTTAGTGTTTGGAATAGGCCTATTTATAAGATTTAAAGTAGCTTCTCTAACGTCCTCAGAAAATTCTACTGTGCTCAATACTATCCCATCGGCATTATTAGATTTTATATTAGACACCGCAAGTTTACTAATCCACTTGGAGGTATTTCTATCAAAACTAAAGTATATATTATCGATATTTTCAGAATAAGAAGGAATCCATGAAAAGAATGTTATCCATTTTTGTAAAACCTCGTTATAGCAAATATTCCAAACTTTTTCTTCAAATCCGTAAAGATTATCGTAAAAAGTAAACATTACATCCTGCTTAAATGCGTTATAATGACTTTTTACATTCCTGATTCCAATAATGGGCGTCAATTCTCTTTCTGATAAGGAAATATTCCTATTTAGGAATTGTTGTATTCTAAAATCAGAAATGATTTCAAATTGAGTTCCATTAGTTCTCCAAATCTTCTTTCCTACTGTATCCACTCCATAGACGTAATATGGGGTCTTGATGACACTTTCGGGCCACTGAGTACCATATGTATCTGACAGCATCTTTGGGTTCTCTGGAAGCACGTTAGAAGTGTTTATATAAACATTTCCGCCCGAACCTTCTCCAGCAACGGCCCTTTCGTTAACTGGAATTAAGGCAACTCCGTGTTCAAAAATACAAAGAATATTCCCAAATAATTCAACCATTTTTATAATACCTCCATAAATTCGAGGATAATCTCTATAATGGGTAAATTGGAATACTCTAAATCCATTTTTAAAAGCATCGCTAATGGATAAATCAGAATAGGCAATTCTAGTATCAAATCTATTTTTAATATAAGGCACATCTGGAAGAGTATAAAAACTTTTATCACTAGTTGTACTACTTAATCCAGAGTTTATTAATGCCGATTCCGGAATCTTATAATTTCCATTTGTACTCATTTCCAAAAGAGGATAGAATCCTCTTTTCAATCCAGTCAAACCTTCTTCTTCTGGATAACTAGTATCAAATGACCTCAAAGATAGATTTATGGAAGACCTTAATTTAAAAGTTATCCAGCTTCCTATTTTAACGGCATTAACATCTCCTCTATTTATCTTTTCTAATTTTTCTTTATTTTCAATGTCATAATTCTCCTTCCAAGTATTTTCGTCTACAATATCATCATTAATTGGAGCATCTGGGTCTTGAAAATTTCGATTAAGCCTATGTGTATAATTACATATATAGCAATCTCCTCTATAGCACGTTGTAATATAAGCATTAACATCAGACTGTTGAATTATAGACCATTGTTCTGATACTTTTTCGAAACTAATTCTGTCCGAAATAGCATAGTACGGAGACATGTCTTCATATCTTACATTAAAATAATTAGTCATATTTCCAATATTATATCCTGAGATATAAATGTTAACTATTTTTCCAACGTCTACATTCCCTACTATACCAATATAAGGGGAGTAGCTACCTCGTACTAAATTAGAAGCATCAGAACTTTTATTTTCTAATTCTAAATACCTAAACCTAAATGCTTCTTCAGCTTCTCCTGCTCTGGCTCTAAATGAATAATCTTCTATAGATACTATAGGAGTATTATCAGATAATCCAACTATTTTAACATCGGTTTCCTTAATAGAACGGTTTTTTATGTAAGTATCCACATAGTAGCTTCTAGGCTCAAAATCATTTCTAGTCAATCCCGCACTAACTGGGATTGTTCTCCCTTCTTTTACTGGATATGTTGTTCCTGTAAATAGACTATTAAAATACGGTTGACGAAGACTATATTCTGGACAAATACCAGCTCTAACAGAACTGGTGTTTTCGTTATAATTTTCTAGATAATACAATCTATCTAAGTAATTTGTTCCAAGGATTCTATCATCATTTAAAAATCTCTCGGAAACAACTTTATACTGAGGAGTATTACTGGCTTCTAAAACGTTAATAGCAGGGACTTGAGCTGTTTGGTCCATAGGCAATATATATGCTTGAGCCAAAATAGTAGGAATTCTTTTTTGTCGTACTATAAAAAATCCTCTAACCTTAGATTTTAGATAAGAAACAACCTCAATTGGAATAAACATTCCTAATCCATAAACACTGTAGGAATTATATGTACTATTTGAATCTATTCGGATAACTCCCTTACTGTTTTCTATATACCTAGAATCTTCCAATTCATAGGTAGTTTCATCAATTTTTAAATATTGTCTTTCTCCAGAAGAAGAATCAAATAATCCAAACATGGAATTAGAGTACCTATCAAACAATGTATCTACTGTCGGAATTCCATCTATTCCACGTATGTTAAATACAGGAGATAAGGAACCATCAAACATTATGTATACTATTCCCAGTCTGTATATTTCTTCGTCCCAATATCCAAGATGATAATAAATATTCTTAGTGTTATAATATTCAAATGGAGTAAAAGCTGATGATACATCACCATAATTATGGTTTGTCTCTCCAATTAAATCTCTAGAATCAGACTCTTCTAAATAAGGTAAAATCCTTAAACTTACATCTGATAAATCTGAGTATAACATATCTGGTTTATTGTAATTCCCTAAGAATAACATATTTTGACAAGCAGTTTGGGTTCTAGCTTTGTCTGCAATTAAATATTGCATATTTATTTCTGCAAGAGGAATTTCCTTAGACACCTCGTCTCCGGTAATAATTAAATTACATAGTCTATTCCTAACAGGATATTTTTTTTCTATCTTGATTGCAGTTGTTAACTCATTTCCATCAATATCAGATGTAGACCTTGTATAATAAACTTTTATGTAATCATAACTATCATCAATATCTGAAACTAAAAGATTGATAGATTTATTAGAAGTCATATCTCTCACTCCTCCATTAATAGAGTGGGGGTCACAATCTATACCTTGGAAACAAGAAATTATCCCAGATTCTGCTACAAAATCAGTTTCGTTATCGTCTGCATCTGCATATTTTATATATATAACATAATTTCCTACTTTCAAATTTCCATGTGGCAAAACTTCATTAAATGTTAATGAAGGAATTGTATTCACTCTTTTGTATAAAGAAGTGTCTAAATCGAATTGAGAATCATCGTATAAATTTGTATCATTATTTCCAATTCTATCTACTATTTCGTATGTATTATTTTGTAATACAGAGAATCTTGTATTTATTAATCTAGGAATATTCTTATTATCGTTTAAAATAAGATTAACAGAACCATCGTAAGATGCTTGTGGAAGTATATCTACAGGATACTTTAAATCGAAATTCAATAATTCAGTATCGAGGTCTAATATACTTCCTCCTTCGATAATAACATTGTCAGAATCAAATCCCTCTTGTCCAGATACCTTTCCATTTTTATCAGTGTCTCTTGTAACTCTATAATTATGTAAAGGATTATATTCATATACTATGTTTCCTTCTGGTTTTATCTGATTAAGAAAATACGAAAAGACTAAAGTATCAAAATTAAGAGAGAAATCGGAAAATAATCCGGAATCTAAAGTTATCATAATTTAATAGTATCCCAACTTCCAGTTGTTCCAGAAAATTCCTTTATAGGAATATTAACCACTGGAAGTCCGTTAAAATGTAATGAAATATCACCACCTCCAAAAGAATCTCTAAATACTCCGAAATCTTTTGTACTTCCATCAGTAGAGTTCACAAGTAAAGTTCCGTTACTATATTTTAAATTTTTTACTAAATTCGCCCCAGATGACTGTTCTATAGGAATAAATTTTCCAGATTCATTGTAATATATTTTTCCTGAAACAAATGTGCTAGAATTCCCATCTGCAGAGTGAAATTTTCCAGTTTCATCTATTAGTCCTAAACTAGTACCTGATTGGGTAGCAAAATTATTTAAACTGGCGTATACAGATTCCATACTTGTGGCCATCAAATCAGTAGTTAATATTGTTGAATATTTAAGAATAAACTCATTTTCTCCATCTATTTCGTATTTGACATTAGAATTTATATCGTTAACGTAAAAAGTCATTAATGATATATATTTATCTTCTAATCCAAATTTGTTTACAAAATTTTCTATAGATTTTTTAGATACAAAAGATTCACCTATTTTCAATAACTTATCTGTCTTTATTGTACAATCACAAGGAATTGTATTGACTAAAGTTAATGTAACATCAGGATTATATACATACCTTGAGGAGTCGTATATGTAATAATTTTCCGAATAAGTATCTTCAGTCTGCACGTATACTTGTTTAAATGCTTTATATACTACGTTGGTCATTTCATCTGATATAAATTTATCAGAACCTCCGCTCGCGTTGCTAGAATTATAGCCAAAATCGTTTACCCAAACATAAGAAGTACCATTATACCAGAGAAGAATTTGAAAACTAGCAATGTTTTTACCCGAAACCAATCCGGCTACATGTGTAGCATCCTGAGAACCAGGATATTTATATCCTTGGTTGTTTGATTCAGAAATAGTTCCAAAAACTATACATGAGGGACGTTGTGCCGGAAATGCTGCATCTACAGCTTCCATAAATCTATCTAAATAATTAGAAAAAGTTAATTGCTTTCCACTGTTTCGGTCCGAATAAATTTCGACGCTTTTCCATTCTGGAGTAGTATTCTTTTGAGAACTGTTCGTTCTAGTTATAGTATCAATGTAAGCTCTACGTCTTTTTCCACTACTGTAAACATGTGTTCCAAATTCAAAATTACTAAAATAATTACCATTTTGGCTATATATAGTGGTTCCAAATACTTTAGCCATATCATTTACAAAAGATTTAAAAACATTGGTATAGCTTATATATTTTGTATTATTGCTTACTCCTGATGAGAATTGAGACATAGTAACTCCAAATAATGTTATCTTACTTCCAGAAGATGATAATTTAAATTTATGAGAGTCATAAATTCCTCCGGAGATTATGTTAGAATCTTTCGAAAAATCAGAATTTACAACAAAGTCATTGGGAGCATTTATATTTCCTACAGCTATATAATCTTCTCGTTTAGTAGAATATTCAGAATTTTCACATTTATATGTAACACTTATAGAGTCCTGATTTAAAGAAAATGGATAATTAGTAGGAGTACTTATATCATAATTATCTTCCATAGAGTATTCAAAAGTGTACGCTGTAGAACCTTTGATGTCAAATTTTTCAGGAGCATTTTCTCCTTTCTTAACTATTGGAAATAATTCAACTCCACCATCTCTCTGCAATTGTTCAACGTTACGGGTAAATGTATTTGAAAAAGTTGCAATTATGTCTACGGAATTATATTCTTTAACTTCGTCGCTAGAGAACAAATTGTAATCTCTAACAAGGGAATATGCTTTATTATATAAAGGAGATGATATTAGCCATCTATATTCCGGCTCACTATCTTTTTCTGAGTTCCCCGTTTTTATTGTTTTTATTATTTCAACTAAGTATATATTATTTACTTCTAATACATCCCCAAAACGCAAAACATCTGTAAATACTCCGTTATAATTTCTTTTAGGAGGTATTACATATGTTGAAGTAGGAACTCCTTTATTAGCAGAAGGGAACTTATAAAAGTTGAGTGTGACTTTACTTATGGAAGTGCCTTCGACCAAATATGCTTGCATACCCCATGTCAAAATTACTGAAGTATCATTACAATAATATTTCCATACATTCAATTCAATAATCCCAGAACCTAGTTTCGACAAATCAATTGTATTATCAACTGTTAATCCTTTCAACCTACTATAGGTCATACAAGGAGTTACTGAATAATTTATTATAGTGTTGTTTATGCTAGGTAAATTGACTTGAACAGATTGGTCTCTACTATATTGTTTTGAATTAATGTTATATACTGGGGGATTTTCATTATTTGAAAAATCTACATGTCCTTGAATGGGAGATTTACTAGGGCTTACTAAATTGAATTCACAACCTTGAATAACATTTTTGTGATTTCCAAAGTCTTTCTCTATCCCATAGTAGCTTTTATAATCTTTCAAGACTTCCTCGTAATTATTCGGATGAGCAATTCCAAAGTATCCATCTGGACAATTGTATTTATATTGAATGTCATATATTAAAGAATATTTAAAGCCTTGTGGAATTAATATCCCAGAATCATTAGGAACATTATACGGTTCACTTTCTTGAACATCATCAGGCTTCACATACCCAGTAACAGCCACATCAATAGAATCAATTATGTTGAGAGATGCCACCAAAATTAATTCTCCTGATAATTTATTATTATAAACATTTGCAGGGTAATTTTTTCTATAAGAATCTACATCAGAAGAAAAATCCTTTTCCATAGCTTGAATAAAGAACCCAGCATTTGTTTTATACAGTGGAGCGTCACTTTCTTTGAAACTTATTGTTTTATTATCTTCATCAAATCTTTTAAGTTGATTTGTAATGTCTCGTAAATATCCATTAGAATCACTTACAGTAAGTGTTAACGTTAATAGTTTATTCTTAGGAGAACTAGGCTTACCCTCTTCGGAATTAAAACAACTTGATAAATAAGTTTTTAATATATCTATATTAATTTGACTTCCCCTAGAGCCATCAAACATAAGTGTAAATTTATCTCCAGACCTAATGATGGTACCTTCTGGAAATATATTTATTTTTGACACAAAAGTTTCTAACACTCCTTCTGAAGCCGTGCCAAACGAAGAAGGGGACAAAATAGTTTGAGCTCCTTGGATTTCATTACTACTAATATTTCTTTCTGGAGAAGGGAAGGAACCAATCTGACCTTTATTTGTTAAGGGATTGTATGATGCTACATAAATAATTCCTCCATATTCCTTTATACCTACAGGTACATATCCTGCAGGAAGATAGGCAGTTTCGACTCTTCCATTACCCATATCATTTTGAAGTACAAACTCATTGCCGTTGTATGTGATAAGAGTCGCATTTAAAGCATTTGTTAATACACTATTAGGAGTAGTGATTGGGTTGAGGTCCATGACTAAACCATCTGTGAATGTATTAACTGTTTCTTGTCTACTCATGATTTCAAATACTCATAATTTTCATTATTATTGATTAAAATATCTTTAAATTTCATGGGTTCTCTAATTTCCACTAATTCTGCTTCTCCAGATATAAAATTCTTCTTATATAATCTAAAACCTACGTCCGTTATAATAGGAACTTTAAATATATATTTTCTGCTGTATTCATTTATTCTACATTCATCAAGTATTTTATATAAAACTTGGTTTCCGTATTGAAATGTTTTGCGTTTTCTACCTCTTTTGTTGTGTTGGGATAGAAAAAAATCGTATTGAGAATCTGATAGAGCAAAATAGTAATATCCAGTGTATGGAATTTTCTTTCTTTTGTACAAAACTCTGAGTTTGACAGTTAATTTTTTTATGTAATAATGAAAATGCTTTACGGAATCCTTTGTAAGTCTACCGATATAGCACCATATATCTTTGTCAAGTATCAGAGTATCTCCCCCATAAACATTATGCAAATATAGTGATTTCCATCCATAATTCAAAATCCTTTCTATATCCTTTTTAGGAACTTCTGGATAAAGTTCATAAAGGGCTTCATAGTAGTCTGATATTCTCTTTATTTGCATAATTAACAATATTGCATACCACTATTGGTATTTTTAGTAATTTTAGATTTCAATTTATTATCTACATAAATTACTTTTTCTTTAATGAAAACTTTATGCTTCATGTTAAGAACTAATTCGTTGCCAGAAAAGTTGGAAGAAAGAAAATCAACATTCTTCCACTTTCCTCTTTTTCTAGCTTTTTTAAAATTTTCACCATGAGTTCTTCTAACATGAATATCTGCTTCGCCTCTATTAGTCGGAAGTATAAAAGTTACATTATTGTCTATTATATCATTTAAAATAACTTTGACGCAGTCTCTAAAAATTTTTTTTACTAAAACGTCTCTATCCCTTTTTTTATTTATTCGTTTGCAATCTTCACATGTGAGTTGTAATTTTTTATAGGGAAAATTCATAAACATCTCATCCATATTGAATGAATGACCTACAGCATAATTCATATTCTATCGTATTGGTTTATAAGATTTGTTAAATATTTTTCTATTCCATGAAGTTTTTGCATCTAAGATTTCGTTCATATCATTTTGATTAATATATTCAGGAACTCTTGCTGCATCACAGTATTTCATCCAATCCTGTTGAAGTAACTGTGCCATTTGTACAATGTTGGGATTATTTGTCATTAATCCCTCTTTATATTTTTTTCTATATGCTACGAATGTAGCAATAGCAATACTTTCTTTATCATTTATCATGGGAAGTCCATCTTCGTCTAAAATAACTCCTTTGTAAAGTATTTGAACCTCCCCGTAATTTTTATCAAAATATAGAGTATCTCCAACTCTTTCATACTTCGCATACTTACCTGACATATATAGAGGATTCTCAAACAATTTCCTCCCCTCTATATAATTCTCGATAAATTGGGAATTATAATCTCCATTAGGAGTCTTATTTGTTACGTAATTCCAATCTTCTGCAGTATATGTTACTGCTTCTACAATGTCAGCATTGCAAGGTAATTCTACCGTGAAGTCCGGACATTGTATTCTTGTACAAAATCTAAATAATCTAACATTTTTGTTACCTATCATGTTCCAAGCAATCAATCCGTACTCTTCAAAGTCTTGAGGAAGCATTTCGAGCCCATACAATAAATTAGCTTGAAACATTGCTTGATGAAAATTATATTGTGCCATTATTTAGGAGTTTGGTCATTAGGAGTAATCGGTGCAGCAAATTGTCTATAGTATCTTAGTTTCTTCTCTGTAAGTCTCTTCTTGATTTCATTATTTATAAATGACATATTTTCTACATCAATCGGAGAACAACACCCATATTCCTCTAATTGTCTAGGGTCTTTAAATATAGCCACGACACTTATTTGCTTTATAAGTGGAGCGTTAAAGATAAAACAATCGTACATATTATTTTCGTTTGGAGTAATATCAATATATACATATGGAAGAAATTTTCCTCTTTTCCTATATTGATGATACTGCCAAGCTTGAGAAGAAGTATAATATATAAATGGAACTTGTCTATCTGTGGAACCTATATAATCTACTGCAAGTTCTCCATAATCATTTAATAGCTGTGGAATTTCGAAATGTGCGATTGGAGTTTCACATCTACCCTTCCCGCACCTACATCTATCTAAATCTTTACAATCGACTTCAATGCAATTTATAGAAAGATATAAATCGTTTTTAGGAAGAATTCCTTTTAATGAATATTCTTTTATGATTTGCAATCTTTCGTCTACTATATCATCTTCTAGTTGTTCTAATGACATTGTTGGACCTGAGTGAATTCCTCTCAACCCAGAGACAACGTCATTATATATTGCAGATGCTAATTTTCCGTAATATCCCATAGTTGTATAACAAAAAAGGCGAAGGCTCATAACGCCCTCGCCTTCTCCTATAATTTAAATTTGTTCTTAATTCTTTGGTTCAAACTTAGCATCAGCCTCAGTCTTTGTATATACTTCTGTTTTTGTATATACATTGTCTGCATCTGCTTTCTCGTCGAGAGCAGTAGTATTCGCTTTTTCCGCTAATTTAGCTTCAACAGATTTAGCTTTAGCCAAAGCTTCTTGAGCAATCTTTTGAGTTTCTTCAAAAGAAGTGCTGTTTCCAGTAGGTCCGCCTTCTCCGCCAGTGAATCCGATAGCTGTCAATCCAGTTTCAAATTCAGTAGCGATAGTTTGATTTACATAGAATACATGAGTTGTTTGAGAAATTACTTGTTGTCCAACAGCAGCCCCACCCATGAGACCTCTATCTTTTTTGTAATAGATAATGTATTGATTGTACTTACCGTTAATAACAGGAACTTCGTCTTGAAGAGGAGCTTCCCATCTACGTACATCCAAAGTAGGTATTCTAAGGTCTTTGATAATATGTTGATATGTACCAAATCCTTCTTTACCTTGAACAAGAGTATTAGCTCCATCATATTCGGGGTCTGTAGCTTCTTTTGCGGAGAAAATAGTAACAAAACCACCTGCTCTGTCAGCGTAAACCACTGGACCAGCATTCTCATCATATTCTTGAACATCAAGTTCAGTAAATCTTTGATATTCGTCAACTGCTTCAATTTCTAGTTTGTTTTCTACAGCCTTAACATTGAAGTACTTATAGTTGTACATATTTAAGTACTTGTTGACAATATTAACAACTTTGGTTGCTAATTGAGATGCAGTTTCTCCGGTTTTCTTTTCAAACTGAATATTAAAAGGCTTTCCTTTGAATACCATATCATTAGAATATAATGAATTTTGGTTTCCAGAAAGTCTAATATACATGAAAATATTAAATACTCCGGAATCTGAAGTAATTTTTGTGAAATCTAATGTAGCTTTAGCTAATACAGGAGCAGAATATTCTCTTTTATAAACTGCAGCAACATAAGGTTTTTTAAAGTTTCCGACTCTTTTGATATTGAAACTTGCTACCTTATCGTCTTCTTCTTGTTGAACAGACCATCTAGGTAGTTTAGTAGTGTAATCTAAATTGTCGTTGATTAGTGTAGTTGTCGTAAACTGAAACATACGTTAATTGTTTTATTTTTTACCTACTGCCTGAGCTGGGTCAGCAATAGAAACTGATATTGGAATATGGGTACTTAATCGCGGGTCACTAGAGTTCTCCATGATTATGTGGGTCAGCTCATTAATTATCTCTAAACAAACGTAATCTGGAAATTCCATTACTTGTGAAGTATCCTCAGTTAGGTCTAATTGTTCTTTAGTAAGTATAACTTGCTGAGGAACTTTTAGATACTCTACGTACACATTCACTAACTCGAATTTAGAATTATCGCTTCCGTATCGAATTTCCATTCTAATTGGAGATACGTTTCCGTAACGTATTTCTCCTTGTCTTTTTACTAAAGATGTTGATTTATTTCCAATCTTTATACTCCTAGGTCGTTCACTAATAACCAATCCAGAATCACTAATTTCTTTAATGTCCGTACCTGAAATATTATTTTCGCTATAGGGATTTGTTGGATTATCTACATTAATATTTACATTATGAATATAATAATAAGGTCTTTTAAATGAAGGTTTAAAGTAATAATTATTTATAACTTCATTCAAATCTTCAGTCATTCTAGTTGCGACTTTATTGATAAATTTTCCCTCATTTAAACACCCTACATTTTTCTTTGATTTGAATTTACAAATACATCCTAATATATGGAAATAATCTGTCGGAAGCATCACTTCGTAAATTGGATTATCAGCAATATCTCCCGCATTAGTAAAATCGTACTTATTAGACAGTTTAGCCGGAAGAATTGCCGTTGTACTTAATACTCTCAAATCATCAGAAGTTTGTTGAGTAGTATTATAAAGGTTATATCTTTTATTTACATATTGATATATAGCTCTCATTATAAAATGATTAAAATCATCTATAAGAAGAGCGGGGGCATGTTCCTTGTTTAGTTCTATAAGAACTCTCTCATAAACCTGTCTTAAAGTCATTTATTTTATTTATTTTTTCCTGGCTTATTATCCGGTTCTGTAGAGGGTTTAGGATTTTCGTCCTCATCCTCATAATAATCAGGATATGTATCCTTTTTGATTAATTCAAGAGTTTTTCTGTTACGAGGGTCTTTCATCCACGAAATAACAGCGTCGTCTGTTGCACCCAAAATCACGCTATCACCATATAGATATAACTTATTCTTTACATATATAATGTGAGAATCTCTAGCGTCCATAAACAGGATTCTAAGATTAATATCATCTCCAGTGTATAAGTTAATGATTTTATTAGGGTCTTTTTCCGCAATAAGCAGTAGATAGTCTGTTACATCAGCACTTGCTATATTTTTCATATGCTTGCCAAGTAATCTCGCCATCTTCATTCTTCCCTCATCTGAATCATCTAAAATAAACGTACCAGCATTGTGAATTTTTTTCTTTTTAGAGACTCTTTTTTGAGCTTCATAACCAGGTCTGTCAACATAAAGTTCTGCAACACCATATCTTGGTCTTTGAGATTTCCATCCAACAGTACCATCAATTAAATAATCACCGGTTTTTGGGTCTTTAGCATATCTCTCTGGGGCAATAAGAACACAATTCTTTATAGCTTCCCATTCGGCTGCATGAAGAGGATTTCTACCAATATCTAAAGTAGTTCCATCTTCTATAATAAAGGTTTCAGTTTCTTTAATAAATACCTGTCCACTTTGTCTTTCCTTTTCAGACAAAACAATATCTCCCAAGCTATTTACAGGTTTTACACAATCTGGATATAGTCCTGTTTTAGGGTCTTTACATGGCTGAATATAATATTTCATTCCAACTTTACCATATACACTTCTAAGAATGATGATATCATCAGCAGGGGTTACAACATTACTCATATTAAATCATTTATTTGGTTACAATATAAAAAAATATGTAAGGGAGTCTATTTTTCAACTCCCTTACCATATCTTAATTTTTTATTTAGCATATCTTAGATTTCTCTTAAAATAAAGCTTCTATAAGGGTTGAATACTCCAACACCTGAATAACCCCAGTTGATTAACTTAGAAGCAGCAACTGGGCTTGAAACAACTCCAGAGCTTAAACCATCAAGTCCACCAACACCAGGATATTTGTTAGTGATAAAGTCTCCACCTTTTAATGTGAACATTTGAATAGGAGGTTGAGCAGAAGTTTTATCTGCAGTCAAATCAAGACATAAACAATATGCTTTATCCATACCATATTCACGAGAGAATGTTCTATCTACCTTAAAGGTAATTTCGTTACCTGCAAATTCATAAGAATTGAACGTAGCTCCAACTTTAATATAATCATTAGCTGCCTGAGACCACAGATAAGTACCTGTAGTTTTGTATTTAGCTAAGAAATCTCCAAGAACGCTTTGGATTAAGAACCACATTCTTTCATTGCAGATAAACATATATTTATTTCCAGTAGGTTGTGCGGCTTTTTCGTTCATTGTAGCCATAACTGTCTGGAATACATCAATAGAAAGTTTAGCAAATGCATACTTAGACGCAAATCTTTCTACTTGAGGAATGATACCATCACCTATATAAATAGGACGTTGAGTATCTGGGTCAACAATAGTCGGCTTACCGTTAACGTCAACATTACACTTGTTGAATAACAGACCATTGTTTCTTACATATAAGAAGTTGTCAAGAAGAACTTTTTCTTTCTTGTCCATCTTATATAATGTTTCTTTTAGACTTCCAGTGTCCTTACCTTCTGCAATACTAATAAATACATTTTCATGAGCTGCATATAGTGCAGAGTAACTATCGTCAACACGGTGAGTTGTGATAAAGTTTCTATGCTTTTCGATGTTGGATTGATACTTAACATATCCCTCTTCATGCATTTCAGGCATAGCGTTAGATTGGAAACGAGTAGTGTCGCCAATTTGACATCCGCTTAGGTCAAGCACACTTGAATAATCGTTGTCAATTAATCTTACAACTACTTCCCAGTAATTATCTGCTTTACGAACTGGACGACTAACAACAATACATTGTTGCATTGTTTTATCAATCTTAAAGATGTCATATTTTTCGTAATATCTCTCTTTGAAAGCCATTACGATTTCTGAACCATTTTCACCTGTTTCAGTGGGAACATCTGCAAACTCAACTCTCTTGATGTAGTTGGTTTCAACTTCCCATTCAAAGTACATTGCATCAATACTTTGATATCTATTTCCGGACTTAACGTCCTGATAGAAAATATTTCTTAAAGACTCTGTTAAATAAGAGGCTGTAAGTTCTGGATAAAGTCTTGATACAACACCTAACTTAGTTGGTCTAGTTCCTAAAAACTTATAAAAATCTTCATAAGTTCTAGTTTCCGACTGTGTCGGTCTGTTTGATACAAAATTTGCTACTATCATACTTGTTTAAATTATTAAAAATCTATATCATCAATAGTTTTTCCTCCATTATTGGTTAGAGGGATATCATCGCCTTGTTTAGGGGCAGGTTTGGTAACAACTTTAGTTGTCCTTTTGGGTTGTACACCCTTTTTAGCATCCTCGTATCCAGCAGTATATGCTTCACGTTTTTGCTGTGCAATCTCTTTAGCGTAATAATCAGTGAGCGATTCAAAGGCTTCATCTCCCTTAATAGCAAACCATGCCATTCTAACTAGTGTTTCGGGGTCATCTAATGCCTTACCTAACCAGCTAACTCCTGCCGCATCTGATGTCAGTATGAAATCGGCAATTTCACTTAAGTCCTCTTGTCCTAGATTAAGCTCTACGCCTCCTATCTCTGTCAGGTTTTCTAAAGCCTGCATTACTCCATCTTGGAACTCTTCAAACTGCTCTTGTCTTTCCTGTTGATGTAACAACTCTTCTTGTTGACGTCTATCGTCTTCGGCTTCCTTATATTCTTGACGGATACCTTGCATCTTTTTTTCAAATAAAGCTGGATTAGCTTTTTCTTGTTCAAGAGCAGCATTGATTTCTTCGTCCGTAATATCTTTAACACGAGATTGTAAGTCCAGTGCATATAATTCATCATCGGTAATATTATCAATCTCGTATTGTGGATTGCCTTCCAATGATTGTTTATAATTCTCTACTGCTAATTGTTCACGATATTGAATATAGTCCGACGGAGAAATTCCATTTGTTCTTAAATAATTAAGAAGACTTTGTTCCTCCTCGTCAAGTCCATAATCTACATCCGAGTCGTCAGAAGTTAAAATGTTAAGTTTCTCTTCATTGGAAAGAGATTCCCAATCAACTTCTTCAATTTCACCCTCTTCATTTTCAAATTTAAGTTTTGAAGGGTCTTCGATTCCTTTGCTTTTCAACAAAGAAATAATAATATCTTCTTCTGTTTCCGGACTTTGTTTAGGTTCTGGTTCTACTGGAGGAGTATCTGTTCCTCCTTTGTCTATAGTTCCATCCATCCATTCCTTCTCTTTGTTTAGAGAGTCAAAATCTGGTTGTGGAGATTCACCATCATTATTCGGATTTTGAATAATAGGGTCGTCTTCATTAAAGTCTAAATCCTCAATGTTCATTGCCATATATATCCTTTTAAAAGTTATTTGCAAATTTAACGATATTTTTCCAACTCTAAAACTAAATGTTTAAGAATCTAAAAAAATAGTTAAAGTTGTATATTTAAATTAAAATTTTTATCCTACTATATACCCGAAAGCTGCAAATGATAGCGAAATGGGTCCATTAGAATGGTTCCAGGTAGCTGTTCCCCAACTGTCATTATTCTCATTAGCCTGGTGATATTCTCTCACTCTAATTACTCCTAAAGTATTGGGGTCTGGAATTGCATTACACCAATGTGCTCCAACACCTCTACCACCTCTGCTTGTTATAGAAAAATCTCCATTGAACTTTCCTGTATCTCCAATTACAGCTGAAACAGCAAGAACATTTATAGTACTTCCTGATGCGGGAACTAATGTAATTGTCATCAGTCCATCTTTAACTGTAACTTGAACATCGGTAATCCTTGCTTTCTTTCCTCCAATAAAATACCAATTAGTAGTAGAATTAGTAGCTCTTCGTATCGTACCAGCTACTAAAGTTACTGGATTACTTCGAGTACCGTCAACCGGCTGAATATACCTCTCAATTAGAGAAATTAACTGGTCTTTTCTAACGTATTCTTCTAATCGCTTGTCAGTTTTATCGTTAACCCACTCTGAAGTTACTACTGTTTTAGAATCATCGTCAACCGGAATGTTAAATCCTGAATCATACTTTGGAAATTCTCCATTTGGAGAAGCCTTAAATGTTGGAGCATATATACTAGAATTTATTTGTTTAGCTCCAACAGTTACAAGGTTATCAGAATAAATTCCAATATTTCCTTCAGCCAAAGTTCCTATATTAAATCCTTCCTTTGTAAAGTTCAGGTCTTGAATACTTCCGATTCGAGTTTTTATATTATTAATATCCTCCTCTTCTGCAATAGAATTTACGTTCAATAAATCAATATTGTTGTGAGATAATCGAGTAATCGGCTTTCCACTAGCTACAAAGAAAATTTTTTTCCCTGCTAAGTAATGTTCAATATTATTGAAAAACTCTTCTTTTGCGCTTTCAGACCCAGATACTGTTTCTATTTCCGTGATTAAAGTGTTATCTTCTGAAGATACGACACGCAACGCTATTTTCATTGATTCTATAAAGTCATCGTATTCGACAGTTGTATACGTACACAAGAGGTTACCCTCCCCATAGATAGATGGTTGAAACAAAGTTAGCTCATACACAGAGACATCTGTTTCTGATTCAGAGATATCAAGAACAGTCTTGATTGTAGATTCTTGTTGAAACCATCTGGAAGGATAATCATATGTTGAACCAGAGGAGGGGTCATTTCTCCAAATAATATTATCTACCTCGAGAGTAGATTGGCCTCCAGATACATACAGTCTAAATCCTTTTACAGAAGATGCCCCGAGAGACTGAACATTATTAGATATTATTTCCTTGTTAAAAGTAGTCTTATTATTTACAACAATTTCATTATCGGATATTTCAATCTTATTAGAACCATTAACTTTAAAGGACACCATTTCTCCATCTATGATGGCAGCCCCATCTTCATCATATATATATATATTTCCAGTAACTAGGGCATTTTCTTTTCCCGAACCTTTAACTACAAGCGCCCCTATTGTAGAATCCTCTTTACTAATAACGAATGCAGTCGGATAAGGATTAGGAATTTCAAACGTATACTCCGATAATTTACCGTTATTCATTGTATAGACTTTTTGTCTATCTTGAATATACATTATTCCGTATTTTACTCCAGATGAAAGAGCTTCCTCTTCAGTCTCATATAATAGCCCTATATTTTCTAAAGCTTGCTCCTTTTGTTCCCCTGTAGTGTCTTGTTTTCCCAAAAAAGAAACATAAGTAGTACCTATTTCTCCTATTAGATTTATTTTATTTCCATCGATAACTATAAATATTGAACCAGAGTCTTTTACATAGTATATTCCATTTTTTGAAGGAATTTCATTTTCGGAGTTTATACTTTCAATAATATCAGTATCAACTGCAATTTTCCCATTTTTAACTATATCAATAAATTTGTTACCCCATTGGATTTTTACTTGACCTTTGGTTTTGATGATGAAGTCTGAACCAGTAGAACCTACTGATTCATAAGCTCTTCCAAATAACTTTTCCATGTTATTTTATTGTTAATTCAATATCTTCCTCATCTTTTAAGATATTCATTAATTTATTAAAAGCATTAGTAGAGGATATTACTTGACCTTTAACTTTATTTTCTCCTACCAGTATGCAGCCTAATGTGTCTTTAGCTGTATTTCCTACATGGATTAAAACTCCTTCATATCCGGGAACATCAACTAATCTCGGAAGTTTTCCTTTGTAAGGTTTAGCCCATACTCTGTTTTTAAATTTTTCACTTACTACGTTCATTATAACTTTGTAAGTTCCAGCTGGAATAGCAGTTTCTCCGTATATCTTTATTTTTTTAATTTCATCTTCCGACATATTACTACTTAATCCTCTATCAACATCTTCTAACGTATCGCAGATATAATTTCCATCAATGAAAAGTTTACCGATAGTATAAGCGCTTCCTCTATATGTTCTCTGTACTAAAATTCGTTTCATAATTATTTGATTTAAACAAAAATACCACCGACAAAGGATTGCCGATGGTATTTATATTATGAGTTCTTACGTTTAATTTCGTCGAACATTCCAAATAATTCATCTACATCGGCTTCTCCAAATTTGACTTTTCCCAAAGTGAATCCACCGTTTTCTTTTAGTACAGCTTTTGCTGCATCACCTAATATTTTAGTATTAATGTTTCCATTTTTGTCAACAAATAGGTCAATCATATCATTATGTTTATCGACCCAATTTCTTATAACATATGTGACTGCCGTTTGAACTGGTAGCGAGGATAATCCGAAAAAGTTACTCGCGATTCCTTTTGCATACTTTTCAGCAGCTTGCATTAATATTTCTTTATCACTAACCATTATTGTACTTCTTTTCCTGTCATTAATTCATTGTATCTTTTTTTTAATTTCTGGGTCATTTTCAAGAAGACTTAACATAGTGTCTATTTTTTCTTGTTTTGCTCTTAATTCCTCAGAAATTTTTTCCTTTGAGCGATTTATTGCAGCTAATAGATTATCTGCAGCTATTTTTCCATCGGGAGTAGCTACGTATTCACCAGCAAATTTATTGCTTATGAAAGCCATGAATCCCGCTTCATAAGTTTGTTTTGCAAGTTGATAATCATGGGATTGTGCTAATACAGTTTGTTCCTCATTAGATAATGAACCTACGCTTCTGTTAATTTCGTCAAGTACAGAAAGTTTCTGCATTTGCTGCTGTTGTTGCATTTTACTTAACGTTTCCAGTTGTTGGTAGTAAGATTTCTGTAAATCACCCAAGCTAGTAGAGCCATAAGCATTGCCAAACATGTCATTCGATTTTTAAATTATTCTTCTACTAATCTTAAGCTGATGGTGTAGGTAAAGAAATTGTGAATACTGAATATGCACAATGTGCTACCTGAGCTGTAACTGTTGGAGAATTATTAATTACTTGTTGAGTAACAATACTTACTCCTTTAGGAATTAGAATGTCTACAAACTTAGTTATAACTTCCGCTTCCTCTGTAGAGTTTTCATCAGCAATAATTGTAGAACCTGGTGTAGTAATGACTTTTGTGGCACCTTTACAGTCTACATATTGTAAAGTATGAATTAAATCTAACTTAGTAACATGTGTATTACCTTGTGTTTCTCTCCATCTTGATGTTATGGTTAATGTTGATATTGGAGCAACATCAGTTCTAGCACCACATGGTATTTCCACGTTAAATTCTAGAATCTGTGCTCCTTGCGTATTGGTAGGAGTCCCAAAGGGAGTGATTTTTATACTCATTGCGCAGTTGTATTTTAAGTAAATAAAAATAAAGGGAGACTACTTTCATAATCTCCCTCTAATATCTTTATTAATTACTGAGCAGCACAAGTAGGACAAGTACCACTTACAGCTGTATTAATTGCATTCCAATTGGAAGCAGCTGTACCTGCGTACATTCCTGTACCGTACTGAGTAAAAGGACTACAATATAAAGGAGCTATGCTCGGAACTGGAGCGCATAAGTCGCTATAAGCATACTTTAACTGTCCATCAATCTTATGGTCTAACTGTCTTTGTAGATAAGCATCTACAGCCATAATAGATTTTTCAGTTTTGCAGCAGCAATTATCTGCATATCTTTCAGCATTAACTTTGTTAAGCTCAAACATTAAAGGAAGAGCGGCAGCAGTTGCAGCTTCTTTCTTTTCTAACTCATTGATTCTTGAACCTAATCTCTCGAATAGGTCAGCTTTTTCTTGAACGTCTTGTTCTCTTCTCTTATAAAGTTCGTCACATAGTCTTAAATTCTGTGCATTGTCTCTTGTAAGAAGGTCTACGTACATAGAACTCTTATCCTTTAAATCTTGAACTCTGTCATTCCAGATTTGATTTGTGAGAACTTGAACTTCATTTCCAATACGTTCATTAGTAGCTAATACTCTGCCGTTGATATAGGTATATAAATCTATATCATTTTGCATAGAATCTACTTTGTTAGCCCAAGCAAGATTATCTGCTTGTTGTCCTTGTGCCATCGCAATAGTTTTTGCTTGCTCTGCAGCTTGCATTGCGCAACAGTTGTTGTTTCCTCCAAAGAGTCCACCTAAAATACCACCGTTGTTTCCGCATCCACAACCTCCGTTATTACTAGCAAGTGCACCAAGTGCAGTACCAATGATACCAAGAGTTAAGGCTGCGTTTGTTCTCCCCTTCTTACCGAATTTATTTTCGGCTTCTTCCATTGTTAAAAATTCTGCCATTTCTAACATTTTTAAATTGTTAAAAAAATTAAGTAATCAGACGTTAGATTACCTGCTATCATTAAATTTCGACCTCATCATAATTTTAGACGTCTCGGTCTATATCTTATGATAACAATGCAAAAATACGAATAATTTTTGACTTCTGCAACTAATATATTAAAAATCTTAAAAATTTATTAATAGTCGCAAATTTTAATCAAAAATTATTCGTATTAATTAGAATAAATAAAATTTATTATATAATGAATATATTATGCCAAAAGAAAGCATAACCATATGATAAGTCCACCTATTAATGAAGGCAATCCACCTTCTAATAGAGAATCTTTAACTGATAAATCATTATGAAAGTTTTCATAAGCACTACAACCTAGTACTGCAAATGACACAGGAATCAGACATGTGGTTCCCATACCCAATGTGATTCCAAATACTGCAGCTATTATCATGGAAATAATAGCATATTTATACCACGAAATTTTAATCATTTTAAGGTGTTCCTATTACGTAAATATAATCATTATCTTCAGTAGGGCTAACAGAATCTATTGTAAATGACTCAAAAGTATTTGCAGTAAAATATACCATAAATGAATGTACGTTTGTATACATCACTTTAGTATTAGATAAAGTTTTACCGTTATATCTTAGAGTATATGTTACTGACAGCTGAGATTTTCTATCTAAAGCATTATCAGCGACAGTTAGCCATCCATTATTGTTATCTATACTGAGTATATAGTAATTTCCTCACCAGAAGACGTTACAAAATGAACGGGAGTATTTGATTTATTTAAAATAAAATAGGTTGGTTCGCTATAATCATAATCATCTTCATATTGAATTACAAGCCCCCCCCCTCGTAGAAATTATATTACTTGAAAATTGTCATTCCTTTTATTCTAAAAGTACCACTCCTACTGGTTATGTTTTTCTTCATATAATTTATTAACTTTATCGTTTAACAATTTTAAGCCTTTTAATGCTAATACAGCTAGCATTTCATATTCGACTTTTTTTTTACTTTTACATAATCTTGTGCCATAAATAAAATAATTTAAAGGAGGGATATACCCTCCCTATGATTTATATTAAACTAACTTCTTCAATATTATATCCTTCAGTAGAACCATTTATAGAAGGCTCTACTAAGTTTATATCAATACTAGTTCCAATATTAAAACCTATATTACTAGAATCCGTATTAACATAAACATCCAAAAATCCAGTACTGTCTCCGTTTAAAACTGTACATACTCTAATCTTAGTTAAATATATGTTATCGCTCAAATCGAGTATTTTAACAACCGGAGCTTTGTTAAGTGCCTTCTTTAGAATGAAGGTAGCTCCTGCAGTTCCTTCTTTTACTGTAATGATTGCTGAATTATACATACTTCCAGCTAGTTCTGCAAATCTAATCCATTGCCCAGAAGTCGCACTTGCCAATGCTTTTGCTTTGCCAGCCGAATCAAGCTTAGCTTTATCAGTGGCTGACATTACTCCAGCTTTGGATGTAGTAGCTGCATTAATCGTATGACTATCTACTTCATCAGCATTAGTAGATGTTTTATGGGTCTCATAATATAAAATTATGGTATCAGAAGCAGCTTCGACTGTAGTAGGGCCTACAACTACTTTATTCGACATTTTGTTTATTTTATCAGATAAAGCTTTACCCTTACCTCCGTCGTATGCTGTACCAGTAACTTCTCCTAATACAGTTGGAGCACCGACAGTAGTATATATAGTTCCAGTCCATCTAAATTGATAATTCCCTTCTACATCTATATAAATCTTACCTGATTCTGGAGTGATAGGAGTTGTTTTTTCTTGATTAGAAAATAATTGTATATTACTTAAGACACCTTCTGCAGATTTATCATAAGTAGCATAAACATCAATTACATCATCTACATATGATGGAAGCTGGGCAGATGGAACTACCCCTTGTTCATCCAAGGAAGCAATTCCATTGGCAGAGCCTTTGCTGTTTATAAAATCCTGTAATTTAGAACTAATTTCTGATGTATCCCCAATCGGAATCCAATTATCTTCATTTGTATAATCATTCGAGGCTAATTGATATATTTTTCCAGGCCTATCTTTACAAGTAACATTAAGTCCTGGATATACCCAAACTACTCCATCTGAATCAGTCCAGTTTTCTTCTTTAACTAAATCGGTATAGTTAGTGGCAAGACTTTTGGCTTCAAGAGGCCCATCTTTCCTTACCTCTAAATTACCACTAAATTCAAACGTTCCTTTATTTCTCATAATTATGCGAATGTGATTTTAAATGATGAACTTCCATTGGTTCCATCATTACGAGTATATACTTTATAAGCTACTTGCTTACCTTGAACATCTATATTCTCTTCAGTTGTAGTAAATTTATTTATATCATAGTTTTCATACTGTCCACTGAGAGTATTTAATAATGTAATTTTAGTTACATTAAACTTAGCAGGTAACTTAAATGAGTGTTTATTACTAGCAGTCTCAGATACAAATGTAATATCTAAAGTTTTATTAGTAGTTAAAGCAAGTTTAGCAAATTCAATGATATTATCTTTATTAGTAAAGTAAGGATATACACCTGTAACAGTTAAAGTCTTAGTATTACCAGGAACAATACTGCTAAATGTAGCACTCTCTTTAGCTACAGTCTTATGTTCATCACTAGTCTTACCAAGATTAGAACAAGCATAATATACAGGCATAGATGCAAATGTAGCAGTTGCTTTTGGTCCTTTAATATCTACCTTCACTGTATTACTTCCTTCAATTGCATTAAATACTTTACTTTCTAAAGTAACAGCAGAATAATCTGTATTAGGAGTAGCACTTTCTGATTCTCCATTTACTAATCTAGCCATAGTATAATTTTCTTCTAACAGATTTACATTAGAACCATTTATAGTAATAGTATTATTATCTGAGTCTTTACTGTTATCATTAGCAGCACTATAACCATAAGTAAATCCAGAATACTTTCTAGGAGTACTAGATGCTACAGCTGCAGATAATGTGGTATCACTAATAGTAATAGGAGTACCTACTTCTACTAATCCAGTAGAACTCAATGTGAATGAAGGAACTGAAATAGTAGCGTTAGGTGCACCTTCTGTAAATGTAAGACTATTAGGCCATAACTCTTTTGTAAACAATGACATTAGTAAATCCTGCATATTAGTCTTGGATGAAATACTTGTAATTCCTGCATTATTTAGTAATCCGGCAAGAGGTCCTCCCGCAACAGGAATTGTTTCTGTAGTTTCAACAGATTCTGCATTTATAACATGATATTCTCCATCGTTAGCTAGATACTCACTCCCGTTTCCCGCATTAGTTAAGTATAATACTTCATCATCTGAATAAACTACTTCGACTAATAATGATTTAGTATCTATATAAATTCTATAATACTGTAGTTTAAATCCATAAGAATCTCTGTAAATCACATCAGTGGTATAAGCTTCATACGAGCCTGAATCTTCAGATTCAGATGGGGTTATTGATTTAACGAGCAGAGGAATATCGTTCTCTATAAAAATCAATACCTTTCCATTAGCATAAGCTTCGTCGATAGTTCGAGCTTCCTCTTCTGTTATATTATATCCAGGAGACTTAGGAGTAGGACGACTTAATTTAATAACAGCTACATTAGATTCAGCAAAATATTGCCCTTTAGTCCAAATAAGTTTCTTGTCTTGAATAAAGACCATATAATTCCCTTGAGGGGTAAATGTTCCATCCGCAAGTCTTGCCTTAAAGCCATCAAGTGTCAAGAAACTAAATATAACTCTTTTTTCTTCAGCCATAAATATTATTTATTAATAGTTTTTTATTAAGCAACAACCACATATATTCCAACTAAATCCTTTAGGGAATTATAAACTGCTTGCCCACTATCTCTAGAACATAGGTAAATTACTCCTTCTTGTGAATAATATTTGCCTAATTTAAGCTCCATATTTCCGTTATAGGGAATAGGGTCTTCCTTTGTACCTTTATGTTTTTCATCAATTTCTTCGTATAGTGCTGCAGTTTCTATACCAGGTGCTTGGTTTTCCAATACAGTATTTATAGTTTGTTTTACCTTGTATAAAATTCCTTTGTACGTTATTTTGTCGCCAGCATTTAACGTTTTTCCTATACAACTCCTCCAAGTAGGATATAAGGATTTGCACATTAATGCTTGAGTATCAGAAAGTTCAGCAGTTGTTATAAGTATTTGTAATAGTTTAATCATATCTGCTTGACTTGGAACAAGTTCTTCTGAAACTTCTGGTTCTAAAATTTCAAAATCTTTTTTCACATTAGTCTTTATAGTTGCTATTAAACTAGTATATTCATAATAATCAGAACTAGCAGAAGGGTCTTTTATTACTCCTAATTGATACGAACTATATTTGTTAATTATTGCGAGTTCTTCACTTAATGTTAAATAGGCTCTAATAACAGCCTCGATACATTTTTTATAGTCTGGAAAACCTCTTAAATGTACTTGGATATAATTCCATCTTGTTTCTTCATGCGGTTCATCAGTCTCTATGTTATCTACTAAAACTTGTTCAGATTGAATGTCATAATTATAGTAATATGTTCCGTTCCCAAGAAATTGAATTTTATCTGGCTGAACGTTCATGCTTATTCTTTTTGGTTCTAACATTAGGTCTTATTTTAAAATTTACCGGAAATGTATATCTGAGTAAGGAATAAAATAATCGTTTGTCCTTACTTTTAAAATAATAAGGTTTATTTTTGTAGACAAAATCAACTCTGAAACACTTACTGAAATTGATTACTTCTACAACATGGATATATTTATTATAAAATCTACAAATATTAGATTCTTTCCCATTCCAGTTTGTACATCTTAACCCTGTTAGTCGTTGAACTTTTCTTAATAAATTTTTAGAATCACAATACTTGAGCCAACCTAAATAGGCTTGAATTCTTCGTTTTAACTCAGTTCTCGATATTTTCTTTTTTCTATACTTTGCAATTAATCTAAAAAGTTTAACTTTTATAGATTTTCTTATCAAAGTATGGGTATGAAAAAATTTATAACCAACAAAATCAATTCCTCTACTGGCTACTGGGAAAACTTGGTAATTTGGCTTTAATTTCAATTTTAAGACCTCCTTTAAATATGTCTTGATTGATACTAGAATATTATGCAAATAATCTTTATTATCGCTCAATATAACTATATCATCAGCATACCTAAAGTAAAATTTACATTTCAACTCTTCTTTAACCCAATGGTCAAAATAAGTTAAATATAGATTTACAAAGAATTGAGATAGATAATTTCCAATAGGAACCCCTTCTGCAGAATAAATAATTTCTCGAAGAAGTGCTAAAAGCTTCTTATCTTTTATCTTCTTTGTGAGTATATCATTATATAGGATGTCGTGGTTAATAGAGGGGTAAAATTTTCTAATATCCATTTTTAAACAATATTTTGTTTCCTCTGGATATTTATTTAAGACCTTTTTTAAATCATATGCTACATTATGTATTCCTCTATCCTTTATACACGAATATGTTTGTTTGATAAAAATATTAGTCCAGATGGGCTCCATGATGTTCATAATAGCATGATGAGTTATTCTGTCTGGATAATATGGGAGCCTAAAGATTAATCTTTCCTTAGGCTCATATATTGTAAATGTACTATATTGAGAAGTTTCATATGTTAAATCTCTCAATTTCAAAGCTAATTCAATATTTTCTTTATCTCTATGCTTATCATGTTTATTTATTCCCCATCTATTTCTTTTATTTAGTCTAGCCTTACTGTCCGCTAGATAGATATTATCAAGTGAATATATTTGTTCGTGCAAATATCCTATTCGTTTCAAGGTCTTATATATTTTAGTTGGAAGCGTTCGAGAATAATCCTACTAACACCCGTTATATTAAATACTACGTTATTTTTTGCCAAGGGGCAAGGACGCTATCTCAGACAAAAACTATTCTTACTCGATTCAATATATAATAAAGCTGACATTGGTATTAGCATTACTGACTCCATTATTAGAATTGAAGTAGCTAAGACTAGCATTACTACCATTATTAGCGTTGCTGCTAACGATGAGTGTTTTATAGTAAATTTAACTTGTCCAGCACCAACAGAATGTAGGTAAATAGTACCCCTAATCTCGTATTTTATCTATTGTATATTTTGTTAAACTACCTTATTTAGTGTTCTGAAGCCCACATAGGGATGAACAAAACCGACCTCATAAGCAGAATTGAAGTAGCCAAGACCAGCACCAGCACCAGCACCAGCGTGGCCGCCAACGAAGAGCGTTCTTAGTGCTGTGCTTGAAGCCTTGCAGTAGTGATAGTCACATATGTATGTTGTTGTAGTGCTGCCAGCTTCAGATGGAATAATTTCTCCAGTCCTTCCTAAGTCAAAGGCTTTTATACAACCATCTCTTGCAACCTCTATTCCCGCAACAGATTTACTTCCTATTTCATCAGTAAATTCTTCTGGGTCTATGGTTGTATATACATTACTGTTTTCATTTGCAGCATTCCTTTTTATAACTATACCTTCTAAGTTAGTCCAAATATCTCCAAATGGATTGTCGAATCCTCTCCAACGAGGCATTTTAAACGTTTTAGTAGCAACAGTAATAGAATCACTAACGGTGGTATCGGGAATAACAAGGTCTTTAATTCCAGTAAAATTGCCTATATCGTTACCATAACCACATGGTGTTAATGGGTAATAACCATTATAAGTATTCCAATAACTACCATCCCATGTAGTAACACCAGCTCCTAAACCACCTTGATGATAACCTTCAGAAGTTAATTCTGCATTGTATGCAGCTTGAGAATTAAACGTTGCATATTCAATAACCCAACACCAATAGAATATCCACTTATAGTATTCGTAGCATAATAATTCAGAACCAGCATTTGTAGCATAAGTTCGCATATTTGCTCTTGTAGTACTAGTTCTTGGCTTACCTAAATCTGTTCTAAAGGCATCCGATTCCAAATAAGTATCTCTATCAGCTCTATTACCTCCACCTCTGAATTGCGCAGTTGTATTAACTACTGATACTGCTTTTGGAGTACTAGAAGTAGTTGTGTCTACTGTGCATCCATAAGCGTCAATTAATAATTCCGGAATTTCTACCCATGTATCATCAATTTTTACAGTTGAGATTTTAACCCATCGTTTGTTTGACTTACTTCCAGACTTTCCGTAGAATTTTATAGTGTTTACTCTTACAGTGCCATCTGTTCCGTCTAACACAGAGGGCTCTCCGTTTTCTTTTAATGACCAATCATTGGGGTTTAACCAATATTTTATAATCGGACCTTCTGCTACACAACCTCTAAATGATGATTGAATTGGAAGCTGTTTATGTAACAAAGGATTCCCAATTCTTGTTAAGGCTGGGTCGGCTACTGTAACATCCCATTCAACTCCATATGAATAAACATCTTCGTTAACAACCATTGATTCGATTTTGTTTTGAAGATTTGTTTGTTCTTCTTGAAGTTGTTGCCACATGGTATTTAATAGGTCGAACTTTTCCTGAAGTTTACTACTTACATCTGCCCATTCTGCAGTTCCATCCTCGGTATTAACAAGCATTTGTCCAGTAGTTCCTCCCGAAGGAATATGTTTATTGCCGGCTGTAGTAGGATGCGTATAATTGTTAGCGTTTTCTTCTATTCCTTCTAATTTGGCTTTCTCCTCAGTGGTATAGTCTTCTGTAGAAAGTTGTTTGCCGACCACTTTATCTACCTTATTATTTACAGTTTCGATTGTGGCATATTTAGAATCACTTTCTTGTTTAGTATAAGCATCAATTTGAGGAACAATTAAATCGTCCACTTCAGACTTTGTATACACATCTGTTTTAACAGCATATTTCTGGTCAGATTCAGCTTTGGTGTATGAATCAACTTGAGGAATAAGAGCGTCTACCTCTTCCTTAGTATAATAATCGGTAAGGTCAACATCTACGTGCTTATTTCCCAAAAATTCCCACTTACTTTGTTCTACTAGCCAAATGTATTCGTCGTAAATATCGTTGGTTCTAGAACTTTCATTTGGGACTAAATATATCCTGTCTGGGTCTCCAGTTTGGGGAAGTTCAGTTACAACTGTAATTGTTTTCCCTTGCTCAAATTCAATATTTCCAGTTCCTAAGATAGATTGACCATTAAAGGTTTTAATGTTTGTTCCACTTACTAAAGCGTTTTGTTTGGTTTCTAGTTCACTTTTAGTAGCATATTTCTGGTCAGATTCAGCTTTAGTATAGGCATCAATAGGATTAGATACTAAAACATCAACTTCTTGTTTACTATAAGTTTCTTCTTTTGTATAAGTTGTTGCTTTTGTAGCATACTTAGCATCGGATTCTTCTTTTGTGTAAGCATTAGTATGAGGAGTAATCATAGAATCTACTTCCTCTTTTGTATAAGAAATAGATTTTACTTTCTCATCTATACCGGGAACCGTATCTGCATTAACTATAAAGTTTCCAGTTTCTGCTTTAGAACCATCATACGTAAAAGCTATTTCTCCATTATATTTAACAACTAAAGCATTTGGATTAGGTAATGCTGTGGGAATGTCGTCTACATCAGCTTTCTTATCTAATAACGTATCTGTTTCTGATTTAGAATATGCATTTACGTGCGGAAGAGCATCGACTTGCTCTTTATTATAAACTTCGTCTTTGGTATAATAGTCCTGAGGGTCAATTCCTACTGAAGAGTACTTGATTCCTCCAAAATAAATAGATTTTACATCCTTTACTAAATAAATAGTTCCTGGGTCAATGGTAGTAAGTTGATACTCATCAAAAGTATCAAAACTTTTGAGCGCAACAGGAGTTTCTGTACCCTCCCAATTAAACTTACATTCTATTCCGTTGTCTCCTTTTACAATAATAGTTCTGGATTTAGTATTTGGATTTATAACTAAATCAGCCCATAACCCACTTGTAGAAGTTTTTAAATCTACAGATTTATTAATAATGGGATTGTTTATTTTAACAGAGGAAGAAATTTTCCCGTCTTCAGTCTGATTTATAATCGTATCCGATTCTTGACCTCTAATAAATAAATCATCAACACTAGCCCAATATTCCATACCAGTGTTAGTTTTTAACACTAACCAATGTTCTCCAACATAATTAGCAAGTCCATTATCAACATCGGTTTGCGTAGCTACGTGTCGCAGAAAACTAGATATTTTAGTATCAGAATCTATTTGAATAGAGGAAACTTCTTGACCGCTAGGGTTCTTTCCGATAATCTTTATTTTATATCCATCAATTTCTTCTGAATCAAGTTCTGTAATACCTTCTCCAATAGAAGTAATATAATTTCTAATAGCAGAAGAAGTAGGGATACTATCATTTTCTGTGTCTACTTCATTAGACACTTTATATGAGCCATACGTAGTCCATAAATAGTCTAGTTGGCTCATATTACGTGGTCTTTGTATTTCTTTATTCTTCATAGTTAGCCCAAATTAATGATGCAATAGTATCTTGACTTGGAACAACACTTCTAACCCAGTTAGTAGTTGCAAGTCTTTGAGAACTATCGTTAGCGTCAGGAGACATAGTAGATTGAGGAACTCCAGTAAATACAGGAGAATCAATGGGAGCTTTTAACTTCATATCTGTCTGTAGTTGACTAATATTTTCCTTATTAGTTGTTACCAGCCCTTCAATTCTGTTCTCTTCTACTTTTGCTCTGGAAGCTTCTGTGACAATATCATTAGCGTTTTTTGCTTCAGCAGACAAAGCCCTAGATGTCTCTGTAGCCAAATCACTTGCAACTTTTTCGACGGAAGTTTTAACTGTTTGTGTATCAGTACTCAATTCGTTGATTACAGTAGCAAGGGTTTTTCCATCGTGTGTAATATTTTCAGAAGTACCTCCTGCATATAAAGCATTACCTTTCTTTTGTAGTAAATTATTCTCTCCAACAAACAGTCTAACATCCGCAGATAGCTTGTCCGGTCCAATTCCCAATTGTTCCACTTTAGTAAGCTCAACTACTTTATTGGGGTCTGAATTGTCTATAACCCATTCTCTAATTAAACTCCCTACTGGAATATTAACTACTTGTTTGGTTCCATCCAGTAATTTGAAGGTAATTACAATGGCTTCTTGGTCAGGGTCATATTTAGCATCTTCTACAACTGTAGATAATCCTATAACATGTTGCCCTACAATTGCATCATTGACTTTAATGATTAAGATTCCGTTTTCGTAAGTAGAAGCAATCTTACAAAAGATTCCATCATTTTTGGTAATAACACTATTTCCATCAACTGTAGATATTTTTACAATACCTGAAATTTCAGTTTTATCAACAGTTTTGTTAATGGTTAAATCTACAGTATTAGTGTCTACAGCTTGAATATTTACATTATTAATTGCTTCATTAATTAATCCATCCAATATTTTTAAAGCATTCATAACTGAAGTAGCTTCTTTTAAATACGTGGTGGATTGGTCAGGATTATAAGCTCCGTCTCCACTTAATCCAACTCCTATCTGAGTTTGGTCTAATTCAGACTGAATATTAATATCCTTATTCTCTAATGTGCTTTGCAGAGCCCTTACAAAATCTTCAATACCTCTAAGAGTTCTAAAATTAGAAGTAGGAAGTGGGTCTCCCATAATACTGGATACCACTTTGGCAAGAGCATCTTTTAACGTATCTGAATCAGTAAATCCGGTTAAAAAATCTTGTAGTTCCGGAAATGTATTAATTTGAATATTGGCAGTATCCTTAGTACTCAAAAATCTATGTAGTTCATTAGATACTGCAGTTAACGAAGAATAATTTAAAGTAGCTAAATAGCCTTTAATATCTTCTACTGAAGTTCCGACGACAGCTTGAAGTTCTTCTTTAATTGTAGAAACCTTTTCAGTAAGTTTATCTAACTCAGTTCTTAGGTTTTCTATAGCCCTAGCAAGTTTCTTTAAGCTATTCAATCCTTCGGGAATTGCGGTATGGTCAGTATCGCCCCAGATTGCATCGTCTGCAGTTTGTCTATCTTGTATTTCCTGATTTAGTTTTTCTTCCAGTTCCTTCAGTTTACTGTTTAAATCATTGACATCTGTGAATGTAATAAGTTGTTTAAACTCTAATTCATCATTTGTCTGTTTTCTTACCACCCACCACAGAGATTGTTCATCTGAAGTAGAGTTTGCTACTATTTTAAACAATCCTTTATGAAGGGTTGCATTATTTTCTGGAAGACTATAAAACTCTTTTAAAGCAGCTTCACTCTCAAAAATATAATTGTTTTCAAGCGGGAAATTTCCAGTTCTGCTAAAGCTGCCTATTAATTCACTATATTGTCCCATTCTTTAAGGTTGTGTGATTGATTGAAATTTATAAGTTACTTCAGAGTTAAGAAAAGCTAGTACTTGTTTGTAAACATATAATTTATAAATTACATCATTAATAGCTCCCGGAACTTGGAATGGTATATCACTAATTACATCAAATGCTTCAATTCCGAAATTTTGTGCAGGAGTTATTACCTCTACTAAATCCGGATAATTCTTGGGCATTGCAACAAACAAATGTTTAGGTTCTGATGGAGTAGAGAAATTATATTTATGTGTAATTTCTGATACTGAATCTCCAGAAGCAACAAACTTATTATTTGTAGAGTCTGAATCAGCAAGTTCTTGTAAATATTCAAACGATACAGTAGACGCTGTCTTCCATTGAGGAAGTAAACCTACAAATATTGGTAAAGCAACTTTAGTTGTGCATGTAGCAATATGTTCTACTCCACTAATCAATGTTACTACAAATTTAAATTCTGTGTCTTCTGTGATTGGGTTAGATTCAACTGAATGGGTTCCATTTTCAAAATCTTCTTCAGTAAATGTTCCAATCAATATTCCATTTTGAAATAATTCTGCATGTTGCAGAGCAATTACACCATGTACTTGCATATCCACAATAACTGATTCCCCTACTATAGCAGTGGGAGGAGCACTAACTGCAACTGCTTGTCCGTAAAAAATAGCATCCATAGCTTCTTGAAATGTAACCTCATCAGCCACTTCTGAATTATCCTCTACAAAACCTACGGTTGTTTGAACTGGGCCACTAGTTTTCCATATAGGCTGATTATTTTTAATTTCTTTTTGAAGTTCTTCTTTGAGATTGCCTATTTGTTTATTTAATTGACCTAATATAACTAAATGGCTGTCTTCAGTACCTTCAACTCCTGATTGTGGAGCTGTGAACGGAATTGTTCCATCACGCTGTACATAGTGTTTTCCATAGATTTCCCTTAAAGTTCCATGTGGGTCATATGCGTTTATGTGTTCCTCAATAGCTCCTTTTGCAGCCTCTACAACTAAACTATTGATAATACTATCAATTTGAGCTCTAGAATAAGTTTCAGCTTTTGAATAGGTATCGCTTTTTTTGTAATATAAAGCAAGTCTTTGATTGAGAATAGTCATGAACCCATGAGGGTCGATATCAACCAAATGATTACTCATTACAGAGTCTACATATCTTTTAGTAGCTAAATGACTTTCTGCGATAGGGTCAACTCCTAATTGAGCTTTTACAAATGGAGTAGTTCCGTCTTTTTTAATATAAGGGCTGAATAAGGCATCAACTTCATTCTTTTTATAAACCTCTTGTTTTAAGTATACTTGAGAAAGTTTTACATAAACAGCAAGAGCTTCGTTTACCTTATCCATTATATGATGTGGGTCATCTGCGCGTAAGTGACTATCCAATAAATTGGTCACAAATCTTTTTGTAGTTAAGTGGAATTCAGTAATAGGGTCAACTCCTGATTGCGGAGCCTTAAACGGAGTACTTCCGTCGTCTTTTACCATTCCTGTTATTTTTGAATCCACCTGAGGTAAAATACCATGAGGGTCGTCTGAATTTAAATGCGTTGTAAAGGCATCTTTAATTAATTGCTTAGCAATGGTGTCAGACTCTAATTTAGTATAAACAGAAGTTTTAGGGTAGACCCCAAGATTTTCTATTACTAACTGTTTTTCACTTTCCTCACTGTATTCTCCTAGAAAATTATCTTTCTCTAGATACTGTGTAGTATCTTTAACTGGCTCTGCTTGAAGACAAGCTTGTCCTCCAGAATTTCCAGGGGTTAAAATAGCTTTACCTGCCATCTATTATTAATATAAAATTGTGAAATAAACATAGACTTTGTATCATCTATCTCGTTGTTCTCAAGCAAATCAATTAAACTTATTTGTTCAAGGATTAATTGATAATCTAATTTATATCCTTTTTCTAAAGAATGAAGTAAATCTTGGTATTCACAAATAACCTTTTCCTTGAGATTACTTACTGCATCCGCATCCGTGATTAGGAATCTGTTTAAACTCTGACTTGCATAATCCATTGCAACCTCCTATTTGTTCTATTACTCTCTCGACTTCGGCTAGCTGATTAAATTCAGTCATATACTCGATAACATTAATTGCCATCCAAACTAAATCTCTTCTATAAGTCAATTCTCCGATTTGAGCACTTTTACCCCAGCATTTACTAAATCCTCTATTATTAAATATTTGCTGGCACAAAGATATATAACATTTCTTAAGAAAACAAATGGACACATAATTTTCACTTATTCTAGAAATAGTTGTGCCTTCCTCATTTCTCTCTATAATTTCTGATAACTCTACCGCGGATACTTCCTCGTTTATATATTTATATACATTTTTTCCATCGGAAAAATAAACGGTATCATAAATGGGAAGAGCCGACCCGGCCTCTTTCTCTTGTTCTTTTACAAACCACTCTTGTGAAGGTAAAACGATATGAACTACATCGAACCATCCATCGAATCCGACAGGAAGAACAATCGGTTTAACTACATCAGAATGTTCAGTATAAGTAGGAACTTGAACTTCCGGACCAGTAGTTTTATTATATTGTAATACATCTATAGAAACAGTATCAGAATATTTAAACCTATTTTTTACAGTTACAGCAGAAGATTCCGGTAAATAACCGTTATCTCCTACTTCTGTAATATCTTTGACAATCACTTTACAAGAATCGTCAGCACAAACTTGTATTTTTAATTCCATTTTAAACTTGTTTTATTTTGTCGTTATATGGATTATTATCATATAATTGAAGTACTTCAACTTCTGTTCTCTTGGTATCGTTTTCTGCCTGGGCGGTTTTATATCTTGCATCACTTTTAGCAGTAAACCATCCAAGCTCTCTTTCATTGTCAACTTTTTGTTGTTCGAGTTGTAATTTAGCTTCATTGAGACTTTCAAGCTTAGTCTGGGCTTGTTGAAGTTGCTGTTGAAGTTGTTGTACCTGTTGTTGTAGTTGTTCGTTTTGTTGAGCCAACTGTTGAGCTTGATTGTTTTCTTCTTTTTGAACACTAAGCGCTTTTTGAGCTTTATATTTAAGTTCAGTTAAACTTTTAGCTGTTAATGCTTCGAATATAATGCTTGGGTCCAAATTTCCGGCCTTTATAAATTCAGGAATAACAGCTCGTATGGCTTCCATATCTTGAATAACATCAGTACTTGTGATGATATGAATATCGAAATCGCTAAGCGTGAAGTGTTCTGGAAGGGCGGTGAAAACTTTTTGAAATTTATCTCCTAATATAAGAGTCCCAGTTAATCCATTTTTGTATACTATTTTCGCAATATTTAAACAATCTAATAACATTTCATTAGTTACTAAATCCATTTGTTGGTAATATTTTTTAGTAATTATAAATGAATTATTAAGACTTGTTTGTACATTAGTAACTGCATCCTTTTGTTGTATTCCGTTAAGCCTTTCTCTGAACACTCCTGTTATTGAACTAGTAGTTTGTTCTGTAGCTTCAATAGCTAACTGAATACCTTGTATTGTTTGAGCTTTTACTGTATCATCAAATCCAGAGAACGTCGTGTTGTTATTGAACTGACGTCCTTCTTGAGATGTGTCAATTAAAGCAACTCCAGATTTTTTATATGCTATCCATTTTTGAATACGTTCTGGAAGTTTAACTCCTAATGCTGTCGGAAGTACAGATAAATCTAGCCAGTCTCCGGTTGTTCCGCTGTTGGCTATCAAATTATCTCGGAAAAAATGTAATAAATCGTATTTGTCTTGAAGGTTAGCGCAAGCTAATACAAGAGAGAAAGGTTCGTTATTTCTATCGTTAAAATAAACTCCGTTAACGCTTAATCCACAGTAAGCTGGATTATCTTTACTTCTTATAACATTTTCAGATTCTCCTTTCAGAATATAAATTTCTTGTCCAATCCTTACAGTTTCATACCTCTGCATTACGAAATCTTTATCTGTTTCCGTCCATTCAACTTCATAAACAGGAATTAATTTGTAATTATAGGATTGGATATTTTCATCAGGGAAACCTGGAACTATTTCTCTTCCAGCATCTAATCCATCCGTTAAAGGTTCTCCAGTTTTTTGGTCAGTAAAGGACCTTACATAATAATGAGAAGTATCGAAACTCTCATGCCACATATCCTTTATTTTGGCAATATCATCTTTCGATAATTCTCTTCCATAGCAGTTAAGAATTTGAGCTTTTGTCAGCCATTTACGTACTACCACTCTGTAAGAATCCTTTATATATATAGATTCTGGGTTTCTATCTATAAATGTATTTAGCGGGTTTAAAACTTCAATGGCGACATTAGTTTTTTCTGGAGAAGGTTTTACTCTATAAAATGTATATCCAGTAATAAGCAAATCAAGAAGCAAAGTTCTGAGTTTTGTTATCATATCAGTATTCCTTGATTGCATAATATATTCTACAACATTCTGCGCAGCTATTTCGTATTGAGATGTAAAAGATTGGTCTAAATCGCTGATAAGCTTTTGAAGCTGTTTTTCTATATAAGTATCAGTTATATTTTGCCCATCAACAAATTTTAACATTGCGTTTTGTAAATGAGCCTGAAGAAAATAATAGACTTCGGAAGAAATAGAAATTTCTTTTTCTCTAGAAATATTGCTTATTGTTTCAGAATCCTTGCAGGATACTTTTGGAATAATAGGAGTTCCTAAAAATTCTCCGACTAATGCATCCACATGCTTTCTAATCAAAGGAATAAATTCCACCGATGTAGCTTGACCCAATCCAAAATTTTCTTCTAAATATCTATATTGCTCTGCGTCCCTTTTACAATTGTAATAGTTGTATGCTTTTTGTAATCTATATTTCGGATATACTAGTTCTGAGATAGCTCTATCAGTTTTTTCTATTAATTCGCTATCTTTTTTAGTATTTTTCATATATTGGTTCAATTCTATTAACGTCTTCTTCTTTACAATCTTCTGGATACGTTTTGTATCCAAGTGAATATTCTACTCTCCAAAGACTTTTTGTTCTGAGTTCTTCTCGCATAAATTTAAGAAAATCTATGGCATCTAATTGAGCAGATATTACTAAGGGTTTGTCTATATTATTTAAAGCAAACTTAGCAGAATATCCTCCTTCAGGTAATTCTGTTATAATTAATTTGCTAACATATTCTTTACAGTAAATATCCCGAATGATATCGCGGATTGCTACTTCTAATTCCTCCGTAGTCATGGTATTCGTATAAATTATATTTTGGAATATTAGATTTAGATTCAGGAATTATTCCCCATTTTTTTATTCCTCGCTCGTCATAGTAATATCCAAAATCTTCAAATTTTGAACTAATATCTTCTACCTGTTTTGCAACTATACCACCTAATTCTTCGTCAGCTAATTCAGCCATGCCCATAGCTGCGACGATATCAAACTTTCTCTTATTTTCGTCTGTATATCTATTCAATTCATCCAACATTTCTGGGAACCAAATAGTATGGTAATAGTCATTTACAAATGCAGCAATTAAGTCCGTTTGATGGTCAATTACGGCAACAGTGGCTGGAGCACCGTAGGCTTTACTAAGCCCAGAATTAATATCTGGCATTGTAGCTCTAGGTCTTCTCATAAAGAGATTTAGATATTTATTTTCTCTTGCCCATGTAAGAATAGATACCTTAGATGCTTCAAGTACACATTTACAATTATAATATTCCATTAGTCTAACTGCCATTTTATATGCTTCTCGGACATCATTAGGTCTATCTTTATAATAGGCAACATACTCTGGGTCTCCTTGCCCTATAACTCTTTTCTTAATTACAATACAAAAATCAGAAGGGTCTTTAGTAGCTTCGGATGTATCTTTTTGTCCAATATCAATACTATCTATTCCGGCTACATACATATTATTCATTTTCGGTCTACAGATGGGACGTCCTACATCATCATATTCGACTGTGGTCCAAACTGGATGTTCTCTAATATGAACCTTTCCTCCTGAATTTTTTATCCATTTAAATCCAGTTATATTTTCTCTTTTATGAGTTCCATTAAAAGAATACTCTAACATCCCATGCTCGATAGGTTTACCCATCTTGTCTGCTCTAATAGTTGCAAGTTGTTCAGCAATTAAAACTTTGTTGAACTTATTGATTCCTTCTAGAGCTAATGCTTCGTCTGCATTAAAACAATATTCGGCACAATAAATTACTAAAGCCTCTGGGTCATTTACCTTCTTGTCGCGCTCTGCTTCATAATAAGCTTTAGCCTTTTCTGGATTTGTCCATCCTCTTTTATCAGTAAGTTCAGGATGATTAGGGTCGTTAACGATTGAATAAGCTGGAATAAAATATGCAGAGATTATCTCTGCTCCGTCCATAGTATAATTATGCCGGTAAGGTAATGCATCATAAACCCAAGGTTTTTCGTAAGCATCAGCAAGTCCCTCTAGCGCAGGACCACTGTCTCCACCAGTACCCCAAGCCATTTTAATTCCGAATCTAGCTCCCTGAATTCCTACTAAAGCATCTCCCTGCATGAAAGCTTTTTTCCATTTGGGCCAGGAGCCACTTTCTTCGTATATAAGTAAGTCAGTACGGTCTCCACGAATTTTATTAGGCTTATCAGCCACAATTCCTGTAATTTCAGACATCCATCCTTCTTCGATTTTTTGACCGTTGACTACTTTATAATGAGATGCTCTTTTAGCCATCGCAGTATCTTGGATTTGTCTCAACTTAAAGAATCCCCCATCTGTGCTATCATTTATCCAGTCAAGTTGTTTCCAGCACTTATCTAATGTTTTAGATACATAATTATCAAGTTGAGCTGCAATCACCACAATAGCGTTACGTCTACAATTGTATGTATTTACTGCAATTGCTGCACCTATTTCTGAGAATCCAACTCCACGAGCTTTTAACCCGATAGCATTTTTACGTAACCGTTTACATAATTCAATATAATGAAAATATTCATATTGTTTTACATAAAATGATGGAAAGGCATAAACTCTACCGGCTCCAGCTTTATCCGCAGAAGTTAAGTCCATTAATTGATAATAATTTAAAAAGAAATAATTATCACCAGTGATTGTATAACCATTAACAGTCATTCCATCTCTACAACGTATATATTCTTGAGTCCAAAAATCAGCATATGGTTTTGTTCCTGGCCTAAATCCTCCATAATGTCCAGTTCTCAAGAATCCATCTCTGGCTTCTGTAAACCACTCCCATTTAAAATCCAACCCACGAGTTTTATCGATAGGTTTATATCCTGTAAGTTCATAGGAGAGAGTAGAATCAAAAAACTCAATTCTCTCTCCTATTCTTACATCCCATTCCGAATGATATTTAGTTTCTATTAAATTATCAAGTTCTTGTTTAAATTCAAGGTCTTCTTTTTGCTGAACTTCTTTTACTATTTGTTGGATTCGAGCTGGAATAGTAACTGCAGGAGTTTCAGATTTTTTCTTTCTACCTCTAGCCATACTTAAAATCCTTTAGGTATAAACCCTTCAACTGCACCGGCTCTTAGAATAGATTGTTCAGATACTTCTTTCTTTACTTGTCCTTCTAAAAGTTTTAATTCATCATTTACTTTAGATAAACTAGAAATTTCAGCCATAATGTCTTTAACCTTGAAGATTGGCTTTCCAGTTTGTAAATCTCTTTCTTCTGGGTCTATATTATTAAAATAATCAATGAATTTATCGACTGTGTTTTGTGCAGCCTTTAACATTTTTATAGAACGAGTTTCTTCTTGTAAGGCTCTATACTTTCTACAAGCTGCTCTAAATAATGGGTCATTAAATTCTTCTTCTGTAAGTCCAGCATCCTTTAATGCTTCTTGATGCCTTTCTTGTTCTGAATAATCTGAGTAGGGGGATAACCAGTCAAGAGCAAGCCAGATATATTTAAATTCTCTAAATGCTCTTTCTCCATGTTCTCCCTTCTTATCCTTAGGCGTAATATTTCTCTTATTATCCATCAACGCCCCAAATTCTCTTATTAAAAGAATTTCAGGCACATTAAGCTCTACTCTATTATTAACACTATCATATAGAAATATTTTCTGCATAATGGATTAAATTAACGATAAGCAGTTCCTATTTCATAAGAAACTGGTGAACTTTGATTAAATGTTATTCCGTTTTGTTGTACTTGTCTTGATTGCCAACTAATAGGTGATTGATTCGGAACTCGATATCCTACTTTTGGAGTTGGGGCTGCTTGATTATTTGCAGAAAATACTGGTTTTCCAAGAGGGGAATTAGACATTACTTGATTATCTATCTCTTGTTTCATATTACTAAAGGCTTGTGCATGTTTTCCTCCTTTGTTAGCAATTTTTTGAAAAATAGTAGATGCTCCAACTAAACCTTTCTTCGCGATTTGTTTATTCATAAGACTTCTTTGAAAATCGCTAATAACTCCACCTCCTTGTTTTTTCGCAGGTTTCTTTATAGGCTTCTTTTTAGAAGGATTGTCTTTGTTGAATTTTTTAGCTATTTCACTGTTCGGATATGCTTTTGCGTATGCAGCAGAATCTGCTTTTGCTTCACTATCTACTTTCTTTTTCCAATCCTTTTCACTCAACATTTTATTTCCGCCTTGGTCCTTTTCAATAATTGGGCCTCCAGTCTGCTTCTTTGTTGATTTCTTTTTCATCTTACCTCCACATTTATCCATCTCAGCTCTAAAATCTCTAACTACTTTAGTTCCTTTTTCTGCTTTGGGAGTTGCTTGTTGAGCTTGCGCTTTTTTTATACATTTGCTACAAATTACTCCACCTTTTTTAAAATAATTCATTTCAAAGCCTTCGGGGCATTGACCTCTTAACGCTTTTATATAATTAAGTTTTGCACCTTTAGCTGCAGTTTGTATTTGTTCAGTTCCTTGCGTCATAAGTTGTTCAAATTGTTTACGTTGTTCTTGTAACCCTTCTTCTCCGAGTTCTTGTATATATTGATTTAATTCAGATTCAGATTTAGCTCCAGAAATTTCTATGAGATAAGCCACAAACGCCTTCTGTTTTTCATCTAGCTTTCCTCCCTGTTTGAATTTATTAGTTCCCCACATAAATTGCTGTACGTAAGGATATTCAGCATAATTTCCAATTTTTTCATATATAGGATTATCACCAGGAGATACTGTTAAATTCTCATCAGTTATCATCATAAAGTCATTTCCTTGATTAAATCTTCTTGAACTAGGTCCTATGGTTCTATAAGGCCCTTGAGAAGAAATTCTTCCAGTGATAGGAAGTTGCTCAACAGATAATGTTGGGGCGCCTGCAGAAGGGGCAATAGGTGGAAATGGCTTTAAAGGTTCTGCGGGAATCATAGGGTCTATGCTGTTTCTATAATAAGAATACGACCTTAATGTGACAGGTTCATCATTAGACTCAAATTTTTTACCATAATGCTTATAAGAACGTGGTATCCTAGGAGCTGTGATTACAACTTCTGGGATTTCGTTAGCTGGTTTACCCTTACTTTTGGTAGGATTGTCTGCTATCTGAGTAGTATATGTACCCTTTCCCCATTGAAATTGCTTAAGTCCTCTATTTCTTGCCTCTTTAAAAGCAGTATTGAATGATTTAACTCCTCTTAAATCATCCTGAGCAATTTCAGAAACTGTCTGTAATTTAGACGGCTTACTAGATGTACCTGGAACGTTAAATGAAACTCCTTTTAGTGGGGCTGTGGACTTCTTTTGTTTGGCAGTATTCCGTATGATATCTGGATTGCTTTTCCACGTTTGATGAAGTTGTTTTAAAGTCTTTTCATCTAAGCTAGCATCTCCATAAATAGTCTTAATATGACCCATCAGTTCAGGGTCGAATGTTATTTTTTTCACCATATTTATAAAAATAAAGGAAAGCTAATTTAATAACTTTCCTTATCTGTTAATATATTTATTATTTTTACTATACCTTTATCAGGTCCTTTGTATTAAAGATGGCTTCTTGCATTAATCCATCAACTGTAAACCACCTGCATTTAATTCCTTTTAAAGGACTTTTTTCTTCAGTTTTACTTTTAGGACGAAGAGAATAAAGTTCTTTCTGTACAACCAACATAATTGGCTTATTAGGCAAATCTTGCTTCAGAGTAACTGTATCTCCAGGCAAAAAGAATATTTTTTCTTCCATATTAGTATTTATTATAAGCTGTTAATTTTCCTTGAGCAGCTTTTAAAAAGCGCTGTCTTAATTTTTCATTTACTACCGCAAGCACGCGCAATTCAGACAAATATACGAGTCCCATTTTAAAGAATGGAATTGGAGTTTGAGAAGGTTTAGTGAAGAATACATCATCTCCTTCTCTGACATATTTGGTTTCTGGACCAACTTCTATAACTTTACCTACCATGATAAAATTCTCTTCTTCTTCTATTTCTCCATTGTCTCTATTTTTAAATTCTGGTTTATGTCCTCCTAAATCATAGATAAGTCCAGTTGAGCTTACTTTAATTTTTTGATAGGGGTTTTGGTCATAAGGTCTAATTATCATATAATTAAAAACTGGCATAATTTCCAGCCCGTTCATATTATCAGCAATACTCTTAGCTCTTGTATTAACATCCTCAATATAAGAGTCCATTTTAGCAGTATATTCGTCTACTGAATTATTAAACTTTACAGCAGCATCTCGTTTCATCCTTTCTTCTACATCTTCTGCAGAATTTAAAACAAAATGCTGAGCCCCTGACTCAAGACCTACGACTTGTTGTGCAACCTTAACTTCTTCTACGTTGTGCAATTCTAATGATTGCGGATTAAATGTTTTGTTTTCCATAATTCATTTTCAATTTAATTACCATTTTCTTGCGGGACAGTTTTCCCTCGATAAAGTAGTTTTAGCTCTTAATCTACACCCGCATCCTCTATAATAACCATCTTTTTTCTCAGTACTTACATCCCCTGTTTCAGGGTTTAGCCATAATCTCATATTACACATACCGCCAAGCTTTGGGGTATAAAGAGGACATTTCAAACAAATCCTCATCCTAGGTTCTGAAATGTCTTGATTAAGACTAAGAACCTCATTTAAATGCCCGGTTACTATATTTCCTATTTCCATATTATATAGAACAGTATTAATCCTTTCGACTATTAATTATCATTGCTTAACATTTAAAGCGTATTAAAGGCTTTAAAAATGTTCCTTTTATTACTTTTTCTACTCAGATTAATATTCTATTCTTTGTCTTTTTGCTCTTTGTTGTTCTTTTACTACATTCTTTTTATGGAAAGAAAATAATCTTTTTACATCCTCTTTTAAGTATTCCAAATTATAAATAGTTTCATTTCCCTCATGGTCATAATGAACCATAATGAGTTCTTTAATTACAAAATCCGGATTTAATTGTTGAAGCATGTAAGCATATGTACTTAACTGCATAGTATAGTGCATATAATTACAATCCATTAAATTATTAAGGGGATATAACATAGTAGCATTTCTTTTAGTAGTTGTATCAAATCCAGATTTCTGGTCGATTTTCTTATTAGTTTTATAATCTACTATGTAGATATCGTTTCCGTTTTTAATTAAAAGGTCAATCTGACCTGCTACTCTCAAGGTTCCGTCTTCTGATTGATAATAGATAAGGTATTCTGGATATACTCCATTTTCTAAATCTAAATCTGTATAACCCTGTCTGCATTCAAATTTCCCACCTAATCCAAATTTTTTTAAACTAATATCCTTGGGCTTTTTATAATATTGATTTTCAAGCTCAGCATGGATTTTAGTGCCTCTTTCACAAGACTCTTTATTAGTCTTTTCCCATTCCTCTAGTATTCCTTCTTGTATCTTATTAAACTCTTCAGTAGAAATATCATATAAATCCAAGATTGATGTATCGAATCTTTTTGTGGTAAGTAATGATTTTTTTTCTATTCCCCAATTCTCTTTAGGTATAAGTTTTTCTAAAGCTTTATATGCGCTCCAGAATTCTTTATCAAAAGGTTGAGTAAATTGGTGAATAAGAGTAGTTACAGAAATGTACTTAGAGTTGTCATTTTCATTCCAGTAAAGATGTGCTTCATCATTATAGCAAACTTCACCATTCTTTTTATCAATTTTCATGCTCGTATTATTTTTTGTTTATCGTTGCATTATAATTTAGTAACGTAGAAAGTATTTGTGTGGATGGTGCAATACAAGTATTATAATATCCTAAATAGTATTGTTTAGGCTTATCGTAGAGTATAACAATTAACCCTATTGGAGCTGTCGCTCCATCTGAATCAATGCCATCAATTGGATAGATAGCTGCAGCGTGCGCTTCACATTGTCTCAACTTTTTATAAAACTGAGGAAAATCTTCTTTTAGGAACCCGATAGAATCGGTTCTTAAAAATCCTAATCTTCGTATCTTTTCTACTTCGTCAGAATATTGCAAGTAAGGAAGGTCACTCCAAAGTCCAGTATAGCTGTCTGCTAACCCTGTTGGAGAATCAGTTAATGCTGTTAAAAACATATATGAAAATCCTTGTAGACTTTTCTTTGTGTTGTGAAACGATATTAGAATTACGTTTGTAGCATCTGCATCTTTATTCTCAATATTTTCAATCTGCTGTTTAATTTTGGGTGACATTTTAATAGAGTATTCCTCTGCTTTTCTGTTGCTATATTCAACAGATTCAATGTAATCAGTTATAAATACCTTACCTTGATTTACTAAACATACTTGAGTACACCAAAATAATAAGGCTACAATGATAATTGTTTTAACTGTAGGATTGATTTTGTCGATATAGCTAAACACCTTTTTGAAGAAATCTAACATGTTAAATACAATACTTCTTTTTAAATTTAGTTAAATACTTGCTTTTAAAATCTTTTTTAACATTTTCTACATTATTCCATATAATATCACTATTCATTTGTTAATGTGCAAATTTAGCGATATTTTTGTAGTCTACAAAATAAATTTATTAATAATTTATACTATGATAGGAAAAATTAGTTTATCGGAATCTTTAAAGAATGCTGCACTAGCATACTTAGAAAGTTTAAGTTATGACGCTGCTCTACGTTTTAAACGAGGAGGACGTCTAGTTCCTAGATGTAAAAATGGAAGTGGAATTCATATTAAAAAAGAAAATAGAGGCAAGTTTACAGCATCTGCAAAGAGAGCTGGACAAAGTGTTCAAGAACATGCACGCTCTGTATTAAACAACCCTAACGCCACTCCGTTGCAAAAGAAGAGAGCTAACTTTGCCAGAAATGCTGCTAAATGGAAGCATAAAAATGGAGGAGTTATTCTTAGATGTAATAATATAGATGGTGAAAGTTTTATAAATTTATTACGAAAAAATTTCACCAATTAACTTTTAAATTTATTAAAAGGTTAATGATAATGAAATTTAAAGAATCTAGTTTATTAAAAAAACACAAACAACTCCTCGGAAACAAACGGGATAAAAGAAAAAAAGTAGTAAAATCTACTTCTCCGACTCCAGATTTAAAAAAGGCAGTAATTAAGAAACAAGAAGGGGGAACTTTATTTTCCATATATAACAGTATAGACCCGTACATTCCCCCAGCGATTGATTTCAATGCCCCAGAATTAGAGACTGAAATAGTTACTAATCCCATTAAAAAACGGCAAGCGAAAGTAATAGAAGAAGCTAAGAAATCTACTACAAATTCAGAAGCTCAAGAACTTAAAGAAATAAATTCTGAAGTCCCCTCGAAAAAAATTCCTAAATCTTCTGAAACTTGGAAAAGTCCTTATTCAAATAAGAATGAATGGGTGTCTGACCTTACTAATGCTTATAAGAAAGCCGGAATTACTAATGATAATGCAATAAGGATGCTGATATCTCAAGATGCTTTGGAAAGTGGATGGGGACGTTCTGCGCAAGGAAAATTCAATTTTGGCAATCTGACTACTGGCAGTTCATGGAAAGGAGCCTATGTAGAAGGTAAAGACCATGATGCCAAAGGGAATCCAATTAAGCAAAGATTTAGAGCCTATAATTCTATGGATGAGTATGCAGTAGATAAAATTCAATTTTTAAAGAGACTATATGATTTTGACGAGAACGATGATATTGATAAATTCATATCTAAACTAAGTGGAGCTAATAAAGGCAAGAGAAAATATGCAGAAGCTACTAATTATGCCACATCTTTAGCGAATGTATATAACAAGTTTGCAGAAGGTGGAATTATTAAAGCACAGAACGGTAGCAAGTCAGAAGAACTATTAATAAAGAAAGCCCTTGAATTTGGACAAAAGACATCCGAAAAAATGTCTCCTTATGATATAAGACTGATAGACTTCATAAAGAGCAAAGAAGGATTTAGACCTAAGCCAGAAAAGGATAAGACAGACGGTAAATGGACTGTAGGATACGGGCTTACCGACCCAAAGCTAATACGTAAATATAGAAATGGCATTACAGAGGAAGAAGCATCTAAACATTTGATACAGCACTTACAAATGGGAGCCGATTCTCTGGCAACAATGCCTTATTACGATAATTTGAATTTAGGAGAAAAGACAGCATTAAATGATTTAATCTATAATGTTGGCTGGAATAAGTTCAAGAACAGTAAAAGACTGCAATCACATTTAAGGACAGGGAATGATGCTGGTGCAAAGAAAGAGATGAATCATGGAGAACACCAAGCAAGAGGTCTAAAGATTCGTAGAAATCAGAATAGACAAATGTATGAAAGTACCTTTAGCTGGAAATATAAGAAAGGTGGAGTTGCTAAGTATCAAGAGCCAGCACAAGGTATTCAGAGAAGGGATGCTGTTGCTGATTATAGACCTGCGATTCCACTTAGTCCTATAAAGAGAACATATACTCCAACTCCTCAACCTATATTATCACAAGATAATAGAAATAGGTGGCAACATGAGCAAGCCAGTAAACAAGCTGATAGAGGTTATAACGATTACATGGAAGCTAAGAAAACACAAGAAGGTTTGAATAACTTGAATGGATTTCTTAACATTACAGATGTAATGGGATTAGGAACTGGTATTGCAGCTTTACTTGGTAAAGGAGTAAAATATGCTGGAAAGCAAGCAATAAAAAGAGTTACAAGAAGCAAAAAGAATTAGGAGAAGATTACACTAACAGATTGATAAAGGCATTGGGAGATAGAAAAGATTCTAGACCTAATACAGCTATGAAATTTGGTAATATGACAGCTGAGTTTGCAAACTATTTAAAGCAACAAGGGGTTGAATGCAAATGATTTAAAGACTTTAAAACTAGTTTATGAACTTCTTGTTGCAGAGGGTGTAATTGATGAGTTTAAAATTGATAAAGATATGTGGGATGAGTTTAAAGATAAATTAGGCGTATCCACAACTTCTTATCTATTCTTTTTTAAAGATACTTCGCATAATCCTTTAATAGATATTGGTACTATAGCAATGCTCCAAGAAAAATATTTCTATTTTATGGGATTGCTCAAAAACACAAACAATTAAATGAACTATGAAAAAGCAACAGACAAAAGTAGCGTATGTACAATATGATGCTACTTTAGAGACACTAGAAAAACATCTTGAAGTTTATAAAGAACAGTTTCAAGGATATGATGTAATAGTAGTACCTAAGTTAGGTAGTATAGCTATTTACTAATGGCATCTAGTTTATTCTTTAATATTTGAATGTCCTCTTTGATTTTTACTAATTCAGACGGTACATTATCGCTATCGATAATTCCGACAATACAATTACAGTTACTGCATTTAACAGCTAAATAGGCTCCTTGTCTAGTGCCTTTGATAGATATATTATCTACTTCAAAAGATGTAGAATTGTAGCATTTAGGATTTGGACATTTAAGCATAATCTATAATATTAGAAATTAAACATACTACAAAGGTATAAATAAATTTAATACAACACTATAGTAAATGGATATGAATGAACTAAATAAATGGGTTAAACAAAACTGTGCTAACTTCACTATGATACCTTTTGGACTAGAAGAGTTAGGCAGAATGGTAGAAGTGTCTACATTTACGAGAGGAGAAGATATTATTACACAATATATGATAGAATCAGACCACTCTTATGTATTTGCAGAATTAGATGAGGGAGAGACAACATGGAAATTGCTCTCCCGTATTCCAGACGAGATTATTCGCCAGATTGACTATCTTGCTTGGGAGGAAGCGGACATAGCCATTTCTTAAGTGCCATAAATTCCCCTTCAAATATATGTGATTCTTTGTATTTATTATTACAAATATTACAGGTAGGATAAATATAGACCGTATCTCCATAAACTACATGAGCACCTACAAAATCTTTAATGGAATGTTCGTCTCCACAACAATCGCACTTAACATAACCAGACTTGGGGATTTTAACTCCTATCGTTTCGCTCCAGTATTGTAGCCAAGAATCGCAGGGAGGACGAGAACTTGATTCTGGAGCATGATAAACAAGAACTTTGGTTGGAACTATTTTCATAATCTTAGATATTAGAGTTAATAATGCAAATATATGATTAAATAAATGAATTATGAAAAATGAATCAAATAATAGCCATTTAGTAGTATATATTTAGAATCAATAACAATGAGGTTTATTACATTCATAAAACAAATGTTTACTTCACATTCTGGAATATCATCTAAAAGAGTGTGTGGAGTAACAGGATGGTTTGTAGCTATTGGAGTATTAATATATTGTACTATAGCTACAATTCAAGCACCATTAATGATAGATACATTTTTAATTTGTGTCATGGCTTTACTTGGCATAGATTCAGTAACAGGTATTTGGAAAAAATTTAACAATGGAAATAATAAAGAAAATAATACAGTGGATGAAAAGTAATGATAAGTTTGCTCACTTTATCTGTAACTTTTTAATTGTAGTAATATTAGGAATCATCTTTAGTCCAGTTATTGGATTGGTGGCAGCTTTAGTAGCTTCGTTCAGTAAAGAAACTTATGATGAATTTACAGAGGATGGTTCTGGATGGGATTGGAAAGATGTGCTAGCTGACGCGATTGGAATAATGGCAGGGTTAGCTATTTTGTAAAGATAATATAATTGGGGATTTTTAACGTCTATGAGAAATTTTATTTTTGATGTGTGGGTTTGGACTAAAGATAAACATTCCAGACCCTTGAAAAGTATTAAAATCGAGTGTAAAGAGTTTCCTTCTGATAGGGAGTGTTGGGAATATATGGCTAAAGATGATGAAGTTGCTCCTTATATGAAAAGTTCTAGTATGGAAATTTCTTTTAATAATTTAAGAGAATATTGTAAATAAAAAAGGCGGCTCTATTCAGAGTCGCCTTTTATTTTATCCCATTCGTCCTCAAGTTTGTTATATAACTTGATAAAACTTTCCCCTTCAGATTCGTATACTTTTACTCTAGTATCCATATTATATACATATAAAGTCCACCTTTCTAAATTAATTCCTGTACTGAAGTAAGGAAAGCAATTAACTACTAAGAAATAAGGTTTATGAGTTTTATTCCAACTATTTATTAATTGATGCATCATTCTTTTATATATAATTGACAATGACAAATTCCTTTATCCATCTCTCTGAACTCTTTGCACATACATACTGTATCGTCTGTTCTTTCTAAAGAACAAGGACAATATCTTTTTCCATATTTTTCTTTGTTTCGTTTCAATCCAGACAATACAGTTTCTTTTATTTCTTTATTATCAGTTACTTTAATCATTCTTACTAATTCTTTTACATAATTATTTACAGCCTCATCAAATGCGGTATTTGTTATTATAGGTTCGTCGTACCAAGGCTCAGAAAAAGTTATTACAATTTCACTCATCGTATTTCAGAAAGTCCTAATATACAATTACAAATTAATGGAGTACCAGAAGCTTTGGCTTGTAAATAATTAGAGCAAGATTTACAGGGGCTTTTATAATTATTCTTTGAAGTTGGTATAGTCTTTTCAGAACCATTTATTAATTCGTCTCCATTTAAGGTTTGAAGTAAAGTTATTAAAACTTTTAGTTTATCAATTTCGTTTTCTTTCCGACTAAAATGTCGTATATTTGTTGAAGAACTATTTCTTTTAGATTTTTAGTCATAATATAAAAATATAGTTTCCATTTCCGGAAAGTAATAAATAAAATAATTATCTGCTATGTAAGCATTCATATATAAGGCTTCTTCTACCATGTCTATTTCTTGTTTATTCATCAGTATGTTTATTTTTCAATTCCTCAATTTCTTTTTTTAAAGCATTATTCTCGGAAATTAATTTTGCATACTCTTGCTCTTTTGATGAAAGTTCTTGTTGTTTAACATTTATTTGATTTATACAAGATTCGATATACCCTTCAACATTTTTAAGGTATATTATACTTCTGCGAATTTCTTCTATCATCCTAAATATTTAATATTGTCTATTTGAATTTCGTAATTATCAACTACTGTTCTTGCCGTATTTAATCCGTATTGTCCGAATAAAAAATCTACATCAGAATCGTCTAAATCATAGGCGGGTATCTTATCTAAGATATTCGAAGCAAATTCGTAGAGCGAATTAAGTTTTGCTAATGTCATATTTCTTGCTTCTAGAATGGTAATAGGATAAGGAAGAATAGAATATACCAGTTGTTCTTTTAGATTTAAATATTCTTCAATTACATCTTCTCCTATTAAATCTATGTTTGGAGTATCTATATTTTCATAATATTCTCTTGTGAATGAAGTATCAGATACTTTATAAACTATCTTGTTTCTATTATCCGCAATGAGAACTAACTGCGGAATGTGCACAAATTCTAAATTTTGAAGAACTTTATTGAGTTTTACAGCATCTGAAGCTGTAGCTACTAAAATAGTTTTTCCTTTTAAGAAGCCTTTTAGTTCGTCAAAATTATTAAATGTAAAATTTTCTCTTTCTGAAGTAATATCGTTCATATAATTATAAAGTTGGATTTGAATTTATTCCTCTCAATCTGTTTATTTCTTGTTGCATTTCCTCAATCTTATTCGATAAAATTTTTATTGTTCTACTATTTTCTTCAATCTTTTCATCGTGTTCTTCAAGTTTCTTCTTAATAAAGAGTACATCTTGAGCTATCTTAGTAAGGTCGAACAATTTTAGTTGAATCGGACATCCAGATATTTCATCTTTCTTTCCCGTATCAAGTATTTGTAAGACTCCTTTATTTTCCAATTCTTTATTTCTTCGATGTATAGTTGCCGCACTTAATCCAATTTGCTCTGCTAATTCCGAATCGGAGTATGTCATTTTTCCATACCCTTCTTCGTCTTTGTACATATGCTGTTGGGTTAGAATGATGTATATTCTTTGTTGTGTGGTGAGGTCTACATCCCTCATAAACTTATACGTAAACATTTCGAAATTTTTAGAGAGAGGGTTAAACTTGTATATATTTCTTCTCCCTTCTTTTCTTACAGTTATATCTCCATTTGCGACAAGATGTTTGATAGCTTTATTGACAGTTGGTTTACTTATTCCGGCATCTTTTGCGATAGTTTCCATTGACGGAAACGCCTCGTAAGTATCTTTATTCATATAGGTCTTTAAATAGCTATAAACATATACATCAGTCGGGTCTAAGTTACTTTGTTTGCACATATCGTTCGGAACTCGAATGTGCTGAGGTACTTTTTCTGCCATACTCATTTTTAATATTTGATGTTGCAAAGATACGACAATTTCTTAACAGTAAAAAATATTAACCATTAAAGTTTGTTAAGTGTTTGATACTCAATAAGTTAGCAAAATTTTACTAAACCATTTTCAAAATTGAACTATTCAAAAGCAAAATTTAACCGATTGCGGACAAATTTTTACTCTAACTATACTTAATCTATACTTAATAAGAACTATATATAATACGCTCAAGCTTCGCTTTTCGCTTTGAATATATCTTTCTATATGAATTTTTTAGTTTATACGCTCTTCTGCTCAATTTTTTGCTTTCTTGTATAGCACGTACATTATATATATGATTCGCAATTCGCGAATTGCAAATTTTAGTCAGATAGAAAAAATGGTACAAAGGTACTTAAATATAATCCCCCCCCCCTTCTGTGAAAATAATGAAAATAATTATATGAAAAATATATAGGAAATTTATAGAAATTATGTGCGAGAGAGAGAGAGTAGAGAGAATAGAGAGAGAAAGTAGAGTGAGAGTAGAGTGAGAGTAGAGTGAGAGTAGAGTGAGAG
>OJQL01000123.1_pt1 | contig 92162 bp, 58 predicted proteins | sample 1598731 | NCBI WGS metagenome assembly OJQL01 (sample SAMN03922510, study PRJEB24848) | human gut metagenome | isolation source: stool sample | host: Homo sapiens | place: Germany | collected 2010-02
GCCATGATCGACGGCTGCAACCCCATCCAGATCTTCTTCAAGGTCGTGTTCCCCATCCTGAAGCCCACCATGATCTCCACCGCCATCCTGGAAACCATGTGGGTCTGGAACGACTACCTGCTGCCCACTCTGGTGCTGGATATCAAGAAGTACCGCACCATCCCCATGGCGATCCAGTACTTCCGCGGCGGCTATGGCCGTGTGGAACTGGCTCCCATGATGGCCTGCATCATCATCGCCATCATCCCCATCATCATCCTGTACATGACCTGCCAGAAATACATCATTGAGGGTGTTGTTGCAGGCGCTGTCAAGGGTTAAGGAGGAGTTCACCATGCGAGCATGCGGCATTCTGATGCCCGTTTTTAGTCTGCCGGGGCCTTTTGGCATCGGCACGCTGGGGGAAGAAGCCTTTGCGTTCGTGGATTTTCTGGCCCGTGCAAAGCAGACCTATTGGCAGATCCTGCCCATTGGCCCCACCGGCTACGGTGACAGCCCCTACCAGAGCTTTTCTGCCTTTGCCGGGAACCCCTACTTTATCGATTTCCGTGTCCTGCACGAGCAGGGCTATCTGACCGCTGATGAGATTCCCGCTGAGGTTCCGGTTGGACCGGTGGACTACGGCGTGCTCTACCAGCAGCGCCCGGTGGTGCTGCAAAAAGCCGCTGACCGTCTGCTGGCAGCGGCCAGCGCAGAGTACAAAGACTTCTGCACGGCACAGAGCTTCTGGCTGGACGATTACGCCCTGTTCATGGCCGTCAAGGCCGAACAGAGACAGGCAGGCCTGTGTGACTGGCCGGATGACCTGCGCACCCGCCAGCCCGCTGCCGTAGCCGCTGCCAGGGAGCGCCTGGCCGGACAGGTGGATTATTTCAAGGCAGTGCAGTTCTTCTTCTACACCCAGTGGAACGCCCTGAAAGCCTATGCCAACGGCAAGGGCATTCAGCTGGTGGGAGATATCCCCATCTACGTCAGCCCGGATTCCAGCGATCTGTGGACGCGGCCGGAGCTCTTCCAGACCGACGGCCAGACCCACCTGACGCAGGTGGCAGGCTGCCCCCCGGATGCCTTTGCGGCAGACGGTCAGCTCTGGGGCAATCCGCTCTACGACTGGCCCCGCCACAAGGCCGAGGATTTTGCCTGGTGGAAGCGCCGGATGCAGCACGCTACTTCCATTTATGATGTCGTGCGCATCGACCACTTCCGTGGTTTTGAGAGCTACTACGCCATCCCTGCCGGAAACAAGACGGCGGCGGGCGGCCACTGGGAAAAGGGGCCGGATCGTGCTTTCATCAATGCCATCCACGAGACCCTGGGTCAGGGCGGCATCATTGCAGAGGATCTGGGATACCTGACCCCTGAGGTCAAGACCATGCTGGCTGCCAGCGGCTACCCGGGCATGAAGATCATGCAGTTTGCCTTTGACAGCCGGGAACCGGGCAACTATCTTCCCTACACCTACCCTCACAACAGCGTGGTCTACACCGGCACCCATGACAATGTGACCACCGAGGGTTGGCGGCAGTCTGCCAGCCCCGAGGATGTCCACTATGCCTGCCGTTACCTGCGCTGCCTGCCCGAGGATCTGACAGAGGCCATGATCTGCGCCTGCCTTGCCAGTGTTTCGGATATGGCTGTCATCCCCATGGCCGACTGGCTGCATCTGGGCGCGGAGGCCCGCATCAACACCCCCAGCACCCAGGGAGCCAACTGGCAGTGGCGGCTGGATACCCCGCTTACCAGTCTGCTGGCCGAGCATATTGCCGATCTGACAGCACTGTATGATCGGATCCCGGCTGCGGCAGACCGCTAAAACGTTCCTTCTTCTTTTCTCCCCATACAAAGACGGCAGGCCCTGGCCCCCTCCTTTCCGGAGGAACTGGTGCCCGCCGTCTCTTTTTGCATTATTTTCAATTTTCACACAACATTTTTTCGCCGCATCCCGCACAGGACGTTCCATATATTTCCGCGCAGAACCGTTTCTTTTTTACAAAACGGCCACAGTATCTTCACAATTCTTTCGCATTTTGGGTTTCATCGCTCTCTTGTTGTTTTTGGGCAATTATGCTATAATCCAATTAGCTTCACGTCCGCCTTTGCGCGGATTTTACGAACGAAAGGAGTTTTCCACCATGGAATTTACCTATCAGAGCACGATGCAGCTGCCCGCATCCTATGCGGTTCTCTCCGAAGATGAAATGGTCTACACCGTTGGCGGCGCTTTTGAGCTGAATATCAACGCGCAGGATGTCCTGAATTTCACCGTCAATGTCGGTGTCAACCTGGTACGTATGCTGGGTCAGGCTGCCATCAGCAACACCATTGCCGGTATCATTGACATGCGGAACGATGGTCTGACCACAATGGGTGCCATTGAGCATTATTGGGGCCGCCAGACTCCCGTTGGCAAGACCATGACTGTGGTTGCTGCCGGTTTTGCAGGCGTTTATGTCTACTACTGGGCTAGGTCTGCTATTGAGAGCTTCCTGTCCATCTACAACGATATGCGGAATATCTACAACGAGAGCGAAGCCAAAAATCAGGCACAGGCCGCAGGTACAGCAGCTCTGGCCGCCTGAGTAAATCTTTGAAAGGAGCCTTTTATGGAAAACTTGCGTATGCCTGCATCTTATGCAACGCTTCCGGAAGAAGAGCTGCCGGAGATCTTTGGCGGCGGAGAACTGGGAGATGCATTGGACAGCTTTACGGATAACCTCCACCTGGACGATTTCTTCTTTCAGGGAGGGATCCTCTCCATCTCCATCTCATTTGTGCCTCTGCTCCTGTTCAATGTTGTTGTTTCCGGCTACCGGTTTGTAGAAAACATTTACAAGAACCTGTCCAACTGGTTCGGTTATCACGATGATACCTTCTCTGCCGTTTCTAGTTTCACGGATGAAATGCGCCAGAAACAGCAGCAGCGCGGTATCTGAGTCCTTTTCCCTGTAACACGAAAGAGCTTCACGATTCCGGCTTCTGCCGGAGTGTGAAGCTCTTTTTGTTTGGCCGCTTCCAGATGCTCAAATGACCCGCAGGGCCCCCTGCTCCCGCAGACGGAGCAGATAGCAGCTGCCCGCACCGAACACCTTTTCTATCGCGTCGTGATATTTTGCCGTCAGCATACCGGGCACAAACGCCTGAATGGTCCCTGCAAAGCCGCCGCCCTGCATCCGCCAGGCTCCCCCCTGCCCCTCCAGCAGAGTCTGACTGAGGGCAAGCGCCACCGAGAGTCCCTGATGTCGTACGTCTGTGGAGCAGTAAACGTTCTGGCACAGGGCAAAAGAGGCATGTCCGCTTTCCAGAATCAGCTGCAGGAAGGCATTGAAATCCCCGCTGACCAGGGCATTCCGCTGGGCCAATGCGCGGGCATTCTCCTCAAAATAGTGGACCGCACGCAGAACAGCACGATCCCCGCAGGCTTTTCGCAGGCGTGGCAGAGCTGTCCAGAACTCCTGCTCCTTGACCTGCCCCAACATCTTACCGCCCAGACAGGCCGCCACCGATTCCATTTCGTGCCGGATGGCCGCAAACTCACCGGTCAGCTCGCTGTGACTGCCCCGGGTATCGGTCACGCAAAGGGTCATGTCCGCCGGGAGCAACCCTGCCGTGTGGATCTTTTCTATCCGGGGCTTCTTTGGGTCGGCAAAATCCGCAAAGATGACCCCGCCCACGGCACTGGTCAGCTGATCCAACAGGCCGCTTGGTTTTCCGAAATATGTATTTTCCGCATACTGGCAGATCTTCGCCAGCTCCGGCGCTGTCAGCCTGCAGCCATATTCCCCGTTCAGGATGGCCGCCATTCCCATCTCGAAGGCCGCCGAGCTGGAAAGCCCGCTGCCCCGGAGCACGTCGCTGGCGGTATAGGCATCGAAGCCACCCACCGTCTTTCCCTGTGCCCGGAAGCCTTCCGCAATGCCCCGGATCAGGCTGGCCGAATGGGTGCTCTCTCCCTGCTGAGGCTCGGCCTCGCTCAGATCAATGACATCCAGTTTGTTGAAGCCCCGGGATTTGACCCGGATAAAACCGTCGTCACTGGGGGATGCCACTGCGACCAGGTCCAGCGTCACCGCTGCCGCAAGACCATACCCGTGCTGATGATCGGTATGGTTGCCGCCCAGCTCCGCCCGGCCCGGAGCCGAGTAAGCATGCACCTGCCGCCCGGGGCCATAGTACAGCTCAAACTGTTCCAGCGCGGCGGCATACCGCTGCCGCTGGCGGGCCAGCACCGCCGGTTCTGTGCCATAGAGCGTGCAGAGCGCTTCGTCCCACTGCCCCGCAAGGATCTCCCGTCTGAGTTGTGCACTGGTCGCCATGGCCGTTCCTCCTCCACAAACGTTCTCCGCAAAGTCCGTGCATGAAGGGTCCATGCACTTGGGTTAGCCTTATTGTACTTCATTCCGCCCTCTTTTGCAATTTGAATCCGCAAAAAATCCAATTTCGGCGCGAAAAACAAAGTTTCGGATGTACTTTTGTTGAATTTGCAGATACAGTTATGATATACTGGGAATAAGAATGCGGTCAACTGGAGGAAACGATCATGGCAGATGTCTACAAGCAGTCCTTCAAGCAGAATTACACCAATAATATTGAATTATCCATCTTCAACTGTGGTCTGGAACGCTGTGCCCCGGGCCAGACCTGGGGCCCCGGTATCCGGGATCACTACCTGATCCATCTGGTGGTCTCGGGCAAGGGCACCTTTGAGGTGGGCGGCAAGACCTTTGAGGTCGTGCCGGGGGATTTGTTCTTTGCCCGGCCCAGTCAGCTCATCCGCTACTCTGCCGATGAGCAGCAGCCCTGGGAGTACAGCTGGGTCGGCTTTAACGGTGCCTGCGCCCATAAACTGGCGGCACAGCTTCCCTTTACCGACACTGCTCCTGTGCACCACACGCAGGACCCGGAAGGAATGCGGGCAGCCCTGACCAACATCTATTCTTCCCGTGGGTTAGAGCCTCAGGATGAGGCTGCCATGGTGGGGTACCTCTACCTGTTCATCTCTGCCCTGATGAAGGAGACCAGCGAGACGCGCCCCCACAACGCTTCCTCCTCCAATCAATATGTACTGAATGCCATCAAATACATCCAGTTCAACTATTCGCACGACATCTCCATTGATGATGTCGCTAAGAGCGTGGGCGTTTCCCGCAGTCATCTGTACCGGGTGTTTATGCTCAATGTGGGCAAGAGCCCCATCGATTATCTGACCGAATACCGCATCAACGAAGCCTGCAAGCTGCTGAGGGCCGGAAACCTTTCCATTGCAGAGGTCGCCATCTCGGTGGGCTTCTTTGACCAGTTCTATTTTTCCCGGGTCTTCAAGCGGGCCAAGGGGATGCCGCCCAGCAAATACATTGCCGCCCAGAGCGAAAATGCAGATGCCCCCGCTTCGGAAGAAGCCTGACCCAATCCCATTCCAAAGGAGAATTTCCATGCCCTTACAAAAAAATCAGGTGCTGACCCTGACCATTGAGCGCCTGTCCAACGATGGCAGCGGCGTTGCTCACAGCCCGGACGGCGAGGCTGTGTTCATACCCGGCACCGCCCCCGGTGATGTTGCCGCCATCCGCATCGTCAAAGATTGCGGCCGCTACGCATTCGGTATTCTGGATGCCATTCAGACTCCCTCGCCTGACCGTATCCCGGTAGATTGTGCAGTGGCCGGCCCCTGCGGTGGCTGCAGCCTGCGGCATCTGGATTATGCAGCTGAACTGCGCGCCAAGGGCGAGAGCGTTACCGATGCTTTCCGCCGCATTGGCGGGCTGGATGTACCCGTGCTGCCGCCCCTCCCCTCCCCCGAGATCGACCGCTACCGCAATAAGGTTCAATTCCCGGTGGGCCGTGATAAGAACGGCAAGCCCTGCATCGGTTTCTACGCCGGGCGCACTCACCGCATTGTTCCCTGCCCCGACTGCAAGCTGCAGCCGGATGTGCTGAACGAGATCGGCAATACCCTCTGCGATTTCTTTGCCTCCCACAACATTCAGCCCTACGATGAGCAGACGGGCAAGGGGCTGGTTCGTCATGTGTTTCTGCGCCGGGGTGTCCACAGCGGCCAGATCATGGTCTGTCTGGTCTGCACCCGGGCAAAGCTGCCCCACGCAGAGGAGCTTTGCCGCGCACTGACTGCGCAGTTTGCCGATATCGCCACCATCCTGATCAATGTCAACGCCAGAAACACCAATGTGATCCTGGGCAGCGAGACCCACACCCTGTACGGCCCCGGGTTCATCGAGGACACCCTCTGCGGCGTTCCGGTGCAGCTGGGCCCCTTGTCGTTCTATCAGGTCAACACCCTGGCCGCTGAGCAGCTCTATGGCATTGTCGCAGAATATGCTCAGTTGACCCCGGATGACCTGCTGCTGGATCTCTACTGCGGCATGGGCACCATTGGCCTGTCCATGGCAGACCATTGCCGGGAGCTCATCGGCGTGGAGATTGTGCCTGAGGCCATCGAAAGCGCCAAGGCCAATGCTGCCCGCATGGGTGATGCCATAGCCGCAAAGAGCCGCTTCTTCTGCGCCGATGCTGGTAAGGCGGCCTCTCAGCTTGCCGCCGAGGGCCTGCACCCGGATGTTGTAATGCTCGACCCGCCCCGCAAAGGCTGTGACGAAGCAACCCTTTCCGCTGTCGTCGCCATGTCCCCCCGCCGGGTGGTCTATGTCAGCTGCAACCCCTCCACCGCCGCCCGGGATGCCAAGTGGCTGGAAGAGCATGGGTATCGGGCAGAAAAGGTGCAGCCGGTGGACCTTTTCCCGAGGACGAGGCATTGCGAAGCGGTCCTCCTTTTGACCAAACTCAATGTCGAGCGACACATCGAAGTGGACGTTAACATGGAGGAACTGGATGTGACTGCTGCGGAAAGCAAGGCGACCTACAATGAGATTCGGGATTATGTGTGGGAACACCATCAGTTGAAGGTATCCAATCTCTATATTGCACAGGTGAAAGAAAAATGTGGTATAAAAAAGAGAGAAAATTATAACAAGCCTAAATCCAATTATAATCGCCAACCCAGATGTCCTTCGGAAAAAGAAACAGCAATTCGAGATGCATTAAAATTCTACAAAATCATCTAATCATATTTGCGATAATTCTTTTATCACTTATAAAGGAGTGCGTACGATGGCCATTTCTGAAAAAGATCATATTGAAGTTATTAAATCTGAGATGGAAGACGATTATTCGGATGATTCTCTTTTTAATATTTCATCTTGGGGTGCCGATTTGTCTTTTCGTGAACTCGTATCTATGTATAATGATAATGAGCTCGTTAAGCCCGAACTCCAAAGAAAGTATGTATGGGACAAAATTGAAGCCAGTCGTTTTATAGAGTCTATCCTACTCGGTCTTCCTGTTCCCAGTATTTTTCTCGCTCAATCCGGGAGTCAAAAACTTATTGTTGATGGTTACCAACGCATTATGACTGTGTATGACTATATACGCGGTATTTTTACAACGGACAATAAAGTTTTTAAACTTGCTAATTCTGATAGAATCAATCTTCGCTGGCGAAACAAAGCTTTTGCCGAGTTATCAACTGATGATCAAAGAAAAATCAAAAGTACCACCATCCATGCAATCATCTTTGAGCAGAAAAAGCCAGAAAACGATGATACTAGTCTTTATCAAATTTTCGAACGTATAAATACAAGTGGTCGTTCTCTTACTCCGCAAGAAATTCGAAACTGTGTTTATCAAGGTTCATTTAATACACTCCTTTTTGAACTAAACGAGAACTTCACCTGGCGAAAACTCTTTGGTTCTGCTCAGGTTGATTCCCGAATGCGAGATATTGAGTATATTCTTCGTTTTTTTATAATGAAAAGTGATGACATATTAAAAAGCACAAGCAACCAAATCTCTTTAAAAAAAGCACTAAACCACTTTATGGATCTTCACAGGAACGATTCCCCGGAGGATATCGATTTCTACCGCAGTCAATTTACTGCTACAATCCAAGCAATCTATAATTCTGTTGGAGAAAATGCATTTAAAAATTACTCTAACGGAAAGTTTTCCAAGAAATTCCACCCTGCTATTTTTGATTCACTTATGGTATCTGCTTATTTCTCGATTTCTCAAAAAAACACCCTTCCAAATGTATCTTTAGAAACTCATCTTTCTCTTTTGGCCGACAGTCGTTTCAAAGAATCTATTAGTAAACGTACAACAGATATTGAAAACATCAAAAGGCGAATTTCCATTGCTGGCCACACTTTATTTGGAGTTGTTTTAGAATGAAACAGGAACTTCAAGATTTGTTATCTGAATGTACTGATGAACTAAATGACATTGAATCAAGAATCAATGATCTTCCTGCCCTAGATAAAGCACGTTGCTATTTAACCAATTATGCACTTATTCGTGCTTGTGGAACGGTAGAGTTTGTATACCGCTCAATTGTTGCTGACCATTTCTCACAACTGGGTAATCCTCGCCTTGACACATATTTAGATTCCACGATACGCCAAGGTTCCAATAGTGCCAAATATGATAACATGAAAAGTCTTTTAAAGAAATTTGATCCCCAATGGAGTTCAACTTTTTCTAATCTTGTAACTGTTCAAACCACAGATGGACAAAGACTAATTTCTGCATCAAATTCACTTGTAGCTAACCGTCACCAGTTTGCTCATGGGCGGCAACCATCTGCGACATTTCTTGACATAAAGCAATATTATTTAGATGTTGTATCTTTAATAGGTTTATTTGATTCTGTGGTTCAGTAATTTGTCGCCCATTCATTTCTGTATAAAAGCCATAATTCGTAGAAAGTACAGTACTTTCACGAATTATGGCTTTTTCATTAAAAATTCAGAATTTTTTGCACGGCATATGGCTTTGCATACTTTATATATGCATCGCTCACATACACTGTATCTTCCTGCTGCGGTTCTTTCCACATGGCAGGATAAACTACAAGTTTTTTCTCCCTTCCTCCTTTACGTTTTACTAATATGCCATCGTCTAAAGCAACAAGCGTATATCCAGACACTCTCAAAATCGACTCCAGCGGGAGCAGGAGCCGGTGTTGTTCTTCAACGCTCAATGATTCTGCCAGCTTTCCTGAAGTCCCCCATTCAAGGAGTTCCAGTGCTGCAAATCTGTCAAGCAGACCGTGAACATATTGATTTCGATAATGCTTAAGGCACCTATGACAAGCGCTTCCGCAGTCACAAGAGACAAGCAGTTCCCGAATCTGTTTCAGCAATTTTTCAATATTATCCGCCACACTGACTGCGTATCCGGCACCACTGGACAAGCTATCGTACAGATAAACATCGACAAATGCTCCTGCAGCATTTGTACGGATTCGATATCCCGTTACAAGTTCCGTGAACTCAACATCAAGTTCCTTGCTTGCCGCCAAACGGAAGGCTTCAGCCAGTGATTGTGCAGCCCTTGTCAGCCATGGATTGTCTGTTCGATGAATATCCATTTTCTGCTCATCAAGTTTGATTTCCAAAACCAGCATGTCCGTAATAAAATCATAGCCAATATTGACATTTCTAGCGTTACCATGATTGCATTTCGCTCTTGCATATTTCGACTTGTATGGGCGCTGCACTCCATTCAATACCTTTCCATCATCCCCGGGCATCGCCGCACCGCAATCAGGACATACCATAAAGCCCTTATTGTTCGCCCCTTGATTCACCATAATAATTCGTTGATTCGTGCGAGATGCCATTCGGATGTTTTGGCAACCGGGAATTGCTTGAATGTCCTCCGCATCTGGAAGCGTAGAATAAAGCGGAGGCTGAACCGATGAATATTCCTCGTCCAGCTGAGCATCCGGAACTGCTTCTGCATTTTTAGGTGCAAATCCCCATGGCCGAAGCATTTGTCGTCCTTCCTCTAATGCACGATTTCCACAGAAAGGACAAACATCTGGGCGTTCATCCGCAAGTCCAAACCACCCACACTCTGGGCAGGTCAGGATAGGCTTCAGATAATTTGCATCGTCCATATACGCCCGTGCAGGAGTAGTCGCCTGACCATACACACGGTCACTTCCAGGGCTGAAGAGTCCACCGATTTGATAGGTTTGCTTATCAACAACTATGGAGCGTCCCGGTGCATATTCACTGATCGCAACGTCCAGACCCCGGTCCACCTCATAGCGCAACTTTCCGCTCATGTCTGTAATATAGGTACTAACAACATTCTTCGGGAAAGAATAAGTCGGTATGATACCTTCCTCATAAAGAGCATCAAGCAGTGTTTTTTGCTTATCAGGCGGAACATTTGGCAATGCACCGAATTGTTCTGGATGCGTATTTCTCTTCTCCTGCAGTAACTTCAGGCTTGTTATCAATTCTTTACGAAAATCCTCCATATCTACTTTTATTCCCGCCGGCACAAGCAAATCTCCCTGCGAGATTGCAACGGTCGGCAGATATTCTATAAACTCATCTAATGCTTCATCCAGAAAAAGTACTGCGGTCATTTGATCGAGGCTGGAATACTTCTTCGCAAGAAACTCCTGTAGCACAATCATATTTAAATGTCGTTGTAACAGTTTCTCACTCTGAATGTCTATCCACGGGCGTCTTGGATCTCCACGGAACATAGGCACCGGATTATTGAAATAAAGCGTATCATGCGGACCATCTTCGCAGAATGTAACAATCGTAGACAAACTGGCACCCCGACGACCCGCTCGACCAGCACGCTGTTGATAGTTTTCTCTCATTGGGGGAACATTGCGCAGGCCAACGGCAACTAGTGAGCCAATATCAATGCCCACTTCCATTGTGGTTGTGCTACTCAAAATATCGATTGGATTTTCCCCTTCCTGAATCAAGTCTTGGAAGCGAAGCTCATAATGTTCTGTCTGGCTCCATAAATCCATTCTCTGATCTTTATGAGAAAGTTGCGCCGTATGTTCTTCCGTATCAATTACACGAATCCGGTCTCCGCTCAGTGCATCCGATACAGGTTTACGCCAAAAATCAAGAGATTGATATTCTGTATCGCTCAAAACATGAACACCTGTAAAGCCACAACTAGGGCATTTTCCACGCAACAGATACGGTGTTATCTCCGAACACTGCTCACACCGATACCAAGCATGTGATACATCAAAACGCGGCCTTACACGCGAGAGATCAACATACAGTCTTCCGTTGTCTGGCTGTGCCGTATCCAAAAAATTGTTTTTTAGTACTCGTTTCCATACAGCCATCTCCTGAGAAGAATCTTTCCATCCCATAATTCCCTGAACAGCCTTTGAGAAGTTCCACTCTTTTGCCAACCCATAAAAGTCAAAACTACGACGAACTTCCAATCGGATTTCATCTGAGATTGTATGCCCCAAGGCAGTTGCATCATCGCAAACCGAGGTCATCCATGCATTAAATATCTCAAGAAATTCGTCCTCTGTTACCGTAATACCATTTTCATCAAGCTCGTCTGTACTATCGACTAAAGCCATCTCGGTTGGTTCAATCCAACTGGTTGCGGAATCATAAAGCGTATTGTACCCACCTGCAAATAAGCGCAGCAGATCTTTTTTCATCTGATCCGGCGCATTTACAATCGAAAATCGCGGCGTATATTCTCTATGCCGACGAGAACTCCGCTCAAGGTTGCTTAATGCCACTTCACAATCCTGTCGAAACTTCTCTCGTTCCGGTTCATGGAAAATTTGAACGTGGTTTCGTCCAGCAGCCAAGCAGAAATAATCGTAAAGTTCATTCATGGAACGTTCCGTCACAGACTGCTCCATGTCATGAATTGCCAGTGCAAAAAGCTGGCGCGCTGCCATAATGTCAGAAGAGTCTGACATATCACGAGCAAGTTTGGCCGCTCGTTGACGACTATCTGAGAAAAGGAGCACTTTTCGCCCTTCATTGGGGAGCCGCTCCGGATCGTTATCTTTTCCGCTGACAGCAGGTTGCTGCTCAAACTGCGTTTTTATCAAGTTATAGAAGGACTGATTGCCCCTTGTGCTAAAAGATGTGATCTGCGAGGACGATAATTGATGCCTGCAATGCGGACAAGTTGGAAACGTTAAAATCTGTGGCCGATTTTTTTGTGCAAAATTACAATAGTATAATTTCCGGACATTGGGTTTTCCGTCATCTGAATCATCTCGAAAATTGATAAATCCATTCTTTATGTCAAGGTAACACGGCCGGATTACGTTCTTTCCCTGCTTATCTGGAATCTTATAATCCTCCGGTGGCAGATAAAGATGCACTTCCTTCATCTGTGAATCCAGAACCTGACCAGAATAATGCCATAGATACGTTCTCTGATGCGTTTCAAGTGCATTTCCTAACACATACCCCTTATAAAACAACGCCCCACAGCGACGATCATTGTACAATTCATATACAACGCTATTACAGTGAGGACAGGTCAAATGACCGTCCGCCCAGAAGATTTCTCCCAATGTAAGGGCTCCATCTGTATGTGAGTGTGGACAGTTTTCGTTGGCACAGGCATAGACTCCCTTAATACCCTTGAACAGCATGTGCATTCGTGCTGGGAATAGAACTGCCCCCTTTTCATTCTTGGCAAGCGGTGCGATTGCCAGTAGAATGCTGACATAATTCAGAGCTTCCTCCTCTCCGACATCTGGGAATGCTTCTGCCGCAAGTTCAGCCAACGATACCGCATTGCCCCGACATTTTGAAATCAGCGTATGAAATGGCCGATAAGCGATTAAATTATCGTACATCCACTGGCACGCCGATGCCATATCTGTAAAGGGTGCAGTAGAGCCTTCTACTCCACTCCAAAACTGATTAAGTGCTTGGAAACATACCAATTCATTTTCTTCAAACGCAGAAGCGTCTGCGCTCTGAAAACTTTGCAATGGTATCGAACGAAGCTCAACCGTATCAGCCTGTTCTTTTTCGCCCGTCAAATAACAAAACTCCACAGTGGTATCTGCCGCAGTCAATTCTTGTGCAAATTTATAAACAGCATTTTTATCTTCCTGATCTCGATCTGGCATACTGGCTGTTGTAAGAATAAACTGTACCCGATCTCTTGTAATTCCCAATTTATGAAACAGTCTTCGAATTAAAAGTGCCACCTCGCCGCCAGATGACCCCCGGTACATATGGGCTTCATCTATCACGAATAACAACTTGTTCGATGGATTTTCTTCAAGCCACTCTTTTGTATCCTGCCAGATTTTCGCTTCCCTCGGACGTAAAAGCATATACTCCAGCATAGAATAGTTCGTAATCAGAATATCCGGGCAGAATTTCTGCATTTCAAATCGAGTAATCAGCTCTGCATCTTCCGCATCAGGAATATGACGACCATTATGTAACCCCTCTAAAAAGGTTTGCATATCCATCTTTGCCGGAATTTTACCTTCGTGGCGAAGTGCCTCAAAAAAGCTTTTTTCAGAATCTGTCTGCGGAAAAGACATTCGTGCCAACGTTTTTTCCAGTTTTCTATCCTCACTGGTTACAGGTTCGTTTCCGGGATATGGCGTTCGACCAGTATACATACCAAATTGTGGCCGACGCACAGTTTCACCACAGGTCGAGCGAAAGACATTTAGAAATTTTCCTTCCGGATCGCCAATCAATCTCCTCAACCGGCTCACCTGATCCGAAACAAGCGCATTCATCGGATACATAACAATCGTGCGAACACCTCGCATTTTCCATGTATCCGGATTATCCTTTGCCTCTGTCGCCAATTTTGCCATCAACGGCCACATAAAACACTCTGTTTTACCAGAACCAGTACCTGTGGAAACGAACAAGTCTCGCCCTTGAACGGCATTTTCAAGGGCCTGAACCTGATGAACAAACGGTGTAGGGTACACACCAACACCTGCATCTGAAAGATCAGAAAAATACTTTTTCATCCAGTCCGGAATTTTAGCCTTTTGGATACCATCCTTAACGCTTTTGTACGCCGGGGACGACTCAATAAATGGCTTTTGATATAATAAGCCCTCATCATCCAGGTGTTGTCCTACCGCCGAAAGCAGAAGTGGAGATTTTCCAAAGTACTGTGCCTTTATGTAGTCTTCCAAATCATGACGAAGCTTTTTATGAATTGAATTTGCGCCGTTCGACATTTTATCATTCCTTTACAAATTGATACCCAATAGCCTCAAGTGTCTTTTTTATAGCATAAAATACATCTTTTGCAAAAATGCGATTGAAATCATGGGGCAATTCAATACAGGATGTCGGCCAACTATAAAGCTTTATCAAATTTAGTTCTTCCACCGCCGGCAAATACTGTAGCCTCAACATCACAATCGCCCCGTCCTCATGGTATGTTGCCGCCGGTAAAGATTGTTTTGCGGAAAGCAGTGCATTTGATACTCTGCGATAAAAATGATCTTCGGTCATCCATACTGGAAGTTGACTAACAAATGCCTGTCCTCCTTTTTCTTGATACAGATAATAGAATCTATTTCCATTCATCCCCATTCTGATAAGCGTCACTTCTTGTGCCACAGGCTTTTCCCGTTGCCAATATCCATATTTGAACGGCGGGTCTGTCCGCAAAAATTCCGTAGTGTCATTTGGGCGAAATTGATTCCATTTTGCCGTTTTAACCAAATACCGCCATGTTTCAGTTAATGTTTGATCTGGCAGTTGGAACATCTCTAGCAAAGGGATTGATTCCTGAAAATCGGATGAAAGTAAATATGTTCCCTGTCCACTGACAAACTGCTGTTCATCGGGTGCCATACCTCTGGCAAAAAGAACATCGTCTACCGCTGAAGCTGAATAACTCGCCGGAGCTAATCTATACGCTGAATGATATATCTTTCCACCTTCAAGTTGTACGTTATAGATTTCTTCCAGCAGATTTTCATAGTTATACCCAAACAGCTTTCTAAGACCGTTGAATATTCCACAGTAGCTTTCCAGAAGATCCTTCATGCGAGATTTGAAATGAACCACTGAAATCGGCTGGTCATCTTCCGTTTTATCCCAAAGAGAAGCATACGCCATTTGTCCCAGCACGCTATAAATCACACGCATCTGCCATTGTTCAACAGGTTCGGTTGTACCCCTTTCAATTTGGTATCTTCCCGCCATAATGGAAATTAAATCGTTTTCTCTGTTCATTCATCCTCACCAAGATAATCATGAAGCATCTTATAAAAATCTTTAGGCAGCTTGTCTACATCTTTTTCAAGTTGTTCTAGGAGCATATCAAATTTTCCTGCAAAACACGCAAATGGGAGAAGTCCAAACAAATAGCTATTTGCTGTTTCTTTTATTGAATCATCCTTCAGCATATACTCCATATCTGCAAAGATTTCCCAGAGATTCCTCTTTGCAAGCGAACCAAATTTCGTCAATAATTTTTCGTTAAACCGCCGCATTTTTTGTTCCGGAAGTTCACTAAAATCCATACCAAGTTTATTTGGAGGATACATACCAGTCGGTCTTTTATCAACAAAGAACTCTGTTGCCAATGGAAGAAGATAGTTCAGCATCCCCAATGGTTCCACCTGTAAATCCTCTACATAGGGCGTGATCAGAAAACAAAACTTGGAAATTTCTCCCACGAAAAGCGGTATCCTTTGCGTCCAACCCACACAGAATGGATTCAAGATTGCTACCACTTCATCATCCGATTCTTCACATACGTCGTAAACCTCTTCTGAATACTCACCCATGCAGGATAAGATAGCGGCAGATTTTCCAAACAACGTCATTGAAAATGCCTGTGCAATTCCCAATCCATTCGGGCCTGCAAGCAACACCGGGATATGATGTCGATACGCCGAACAGAGATATGCGGCCAACGCTTTTGTATATTTTTCCTGAACACCTGCATCCCTCAAGTTATACGCAAGCTCCTCCATTACATCATCTAGGATTTTAAGCACCACAAGGTTTTCTCCCTGTGTTTCTCCAGATACAAATGCAGCGGTTTCACTCACTTTTTGATCGTTTACATTTTTGCTCTGTGGCAAAAATGCTTGTGATGCGATAAAATCTGCTGCATCCTTTTGAGCTTTTGCAATTCTGTCCGCCACACGTTGTTCGACTTCTGCTGCTAATTGCTCTCGTTTTTCTAATTCATTATTCGATTCTTTCAGCTTCTGTTCCAGCGTCACATAGTCTGAGTTAAGTTGATCGAATCGTGTTTTTGCCTTCTCTGCTTCATCCTTTTTTTGCTGCAAAAAGTTCTCCGCTTCACGGAGTTTTTCATCATTATCTTCCGCCCATTCCTTTGTAAGCAGCTCTTTGCAACGTTTTTCCAATTCCGGTTTTCTCAGAATAATCTGACGTAACGTTTCATCTTCGACGTCCGATGCTGAGAGATAAGCATCGGCCTCCTGTACGAACTCTTGAATTAGTTTCTGCGCATCGACCTCGGTACAATTGCACTGTTCAGAGAGTTCTTGCACAAAGTCTTTGTCCGGAAGTTCCTGTAAATATGCTACGATCTGCTGATGAGTCGCCTTCGTAATGCCCTTCTGTTTAGAAGTAGCCCATGTCAGTCGATTTCGCAGCAGAGTTTTCAGAATCTCCACAGCTTCTTTAACTTTTACAACTCTACAAGGCATACCAAGGCTTAGCACGCTGCAAATTTGACATTCTCCCGCTTGATAAAGCATTGAAGGGAAGATTTCAAAAACAGGTAATTCAAGGGTATTTTCTCTTAATGCAAGCCTATCTGCCCCAATATCAAGGTCTTGTTCCCTGCAACGTACACCCTCATACTTTTGGCCGTTCCAATATGCAAAAAGGGCGCCATTACAGTACATTTTTTCAGAAATGCCCATCACTAGTTTCTTGACGATCTGTTCAATAGAAGTGCATTCTTTAAGAATGATGACCTGTGTTGGCTGATAAAATGCATTGTATTCAGATTCGATGTAATCACGACTCGGATCATTTATATTTGGAATTGTACGCCAGTTCCAAACACCAACATAGTTTTCCGGAAATCCGTTTGTTTTTTGATTTGTAAACAGTTCTTTCTGATATGGATAGATTTCGCAGTATTTATCAAGGACTTCATTGTTCTCGATGTCCGATAGCCGCTTTAACCGCATTTTCCCATCATACCAATAGACCCGACAAAGCGAACAATATGGGTACATACTTTGTTCTTGTATATCACTCTGACTAACAGAATATTTCTCCAATTTATGGTATTTTGCAAGTTCACTTTGTCCAGCATTTAGTTCTCCTTCAAGTTTTTTCTTTTCTGCTTGCAGCTGGATAATATTGTCCTGTTTTTCATTCACATCGGCCTGCACATCCTTCAGAAGTCCTTGGAGTTGTTGAATCTTTTTCTGTGCATATTCCTTTTGCGCTTCAAGTTCTTTCCGTAAAGCATCTTCCTCCAAATTATCCGCCGCTTTAGAAGCATGCACGCTATTGGATTCGTTTTGGCACATTCCTTTCACAAGACGTACAGCGATTTTTAACGCACCTATTTCCTCTGAAGACCGCACTGGTTGCTCCAAACGAAAATAAAGCTCCATATTATTAGAAAATGAGCTGTTTGCCAGAGCTACTACTCTTGCTCCATCCGATGGAACCCCTTGTGAAATCAATTTATCCTGTTCACTAGCGATTTTATCCATCATGGACTGAATTTTTTCATTCAGAAATTTGGATATAAAACGCATCGTCACATTTTGCGCTGTAAGGCTAACAGCCATTTCATCTGAAAGAGAATTTGGCCGAAAGCCCGGTTTTATAGTATTAAAACCATTTGAATTTGCTCGAAAATTCTGTTTTAGTTCTCTCGGTCCAATCAATTCACAAATTGTTTTTACGTCACCTGATGATAGTCTTTCAAGATAGTTCATCTTTTTTCCTTCCCTTTCGTTTTCAACGATCTAATGAAATGCTTATAGTATACAAGTGCATTTTCTTCTATGTGGCCACTTCGTATTTTTTGAGAAATCCATTTTTTTGTTTCCGGATAATTTTTCAGCAGAGACAATGTTGCGCCCAATGTATGTGAAACCGGCACTTTTGCCCCACGAGCACTCATCAGCTCATGTACAACATGTAAGTCATCTGAAGAACTGACCGTTCTACTCAAACGCTGATATTCTATGTTCCAAATAATATCAAGTCCTTGAAGGACGCTGATTTTCATGCCATACTGCACATTACTATATTCGATGGCTGTTTCCGCCTTCAGAAGAATCTTTTCAATAACATATCCATTCCTCTTGATTTGAACCACACCGTCAAATGGAGCAAGTATCCGTATGCTGTGATTTACCGGAAGCTCATTTTCCAAACCGGACTTCAAAGCATTCCCTTGGACATCAGTGATAGTCACTATCGGTCTACCTGAGCGTTCTTTTAGCTCCTTCTTCCAAAGATATGTATACTCCAGCACCTTTGCTCGCCCTGTTGAAATCAATTGCTGTCGCTCATTGATTTCAATCGAACACACCTTACCTTCATCCGAAGTATAATACAGCATTGGTGCTGCTGGATAGGTTTTTGTAACAATTTCTCCTTGACTCTGAACGCCTTGTCCTCGAATATGAAACCATGTTGTTTCCCCTGAGTTTTGGATAATATATGGCGACTGCACATAGACTGGCCAAATCGGCTGAATTGAAATCGGTTCACTTGTGAGACGGCAATGGTAATTAAGAAAGAACTCTGCTGCCGACTCTGTAAAATCTGTCACCAAAACTTCCGATAGATACCATGTTGTCCATGAGGCACTCTTCTTCAGAACAGTCTTTATTGAGATTCCATTGTAAATATCATCCAGGCATCCTGTGGAAAGCAAATAGTAGCATTTTCCGACTACAACATCTGCATCATCTGTAAGCATCCGTCCTGTTTCTCCGCTAAAGAGCGAACCACTTCTTTTTATACCTTCCACTACTCGGGGCCAATAGGTTTTCTCTATTTCATCAGACGATATAACAGTATAACTTTCACAAGGGTACTCTCCTATCGAAACATAGGTGATAGATTCCGCATTCAAGCGTTCAAACGAGTATACGAACGGTGTCATTGCTTTATCAGATGGAATGACCGTGACATTCTTTTTTTCTTGCTGGTTCAGAACTATCCTTGGAACAGCAAGTAGGCCCAACTCAAATTCAAACCCATAGTCTGTAACATTGACTATCCGAATTGGAAGTTCATGCTCGCCTGCCGCATATGTATAGTCGTATCCGTGGACATACATACGTTCCGGACAGCTCTTATCCGCTTCTGCTGAACTATGGCGAAAATGCGGAGCTTGTACTCTTCCGTTGAAAAATGTAACATATTGACCACACAACGAGCACATGAAAATACCGCTGCGGGCCGAAACCCCACCACGATAATGTTCCCTTGCAACTTCTTCTGGCGTTATACGCTTCCAACCGTTTTTCGACCATACGCACACATGAGTTAATGATGCCATAATAGTCCCTCATCTACAGTTTCACTTCAGTCATAATATGATTCTACCACTAATCGCTAATCAATGAAATAGAAATTCAAAACCATCGCAGTTTCACCAAAGCATCCGCTGTATATTTGTCTGTTTTGCCCCTTTATCAGCCTGCATCGGCACGATGCAGTTCAAGGGTTTGGGTGCTCCCTAACAAGCGTTTTGCAACGCAAATGGTGTTTGTATAGACAGACACATTGCTTGCAGATGCAGACGTTGTATATACGTCTGCCCTGCTTGCGGATGCTATGAAACCTCTCAACGTGCTTCCCAAATTTGAAAATCATTTTGCAATCAGGACCGTCCGTTTTCAAGTTCAACTTGAAGCGGACGGTTATTTTTCTGCACAAAAATTTTCGAGTTTGCAACCGCAGCAAGCAGGGCGAGTTGGTACCAACTCACGATTTTTAAATCTGATTTTACAAATCCGACTTCAAAAACGATTGTTGGACTTCGCCAAAACCCGATATTCAGCACATAAACTGTGCCGACTGCGTATCTTAACAGACGCTGAATAAGCAAATTTCTTGTAGAAAAAATCGTTTCCGAAAAATCGTCGTTGATTCATTCAATATTGCGCAAAACCAGAACTATTACTTCCGGTTTTGAAGGCAAAAAGCGGAAGTATTACTTCCTAAAAAATCGAGCAATTTTATGGTATGCTCTATCCAGAGCCGTTCACAAGAACCGGACCTCCCAAGTCCGGTTTTCTCCCTCAAAACCGGACCTGATACGTCCTAAAAATACTTATTTGATTGTGATAGGCTTTCTACAAGCCTTCATCGAACCTTGAGAACCGAATGACCGTCTGCATGGGATACCCGGCCATGACCCTGCAAGGGAGAGCCGGAAAACGCCGCTGGAAGGGGGTAGGAAGTCCGTGCAGAGAGAACGGCACCCAAAATTTGAAATCACGTTGATACGAAAAACCAGAACCAGTAGTTCCGATTTTGCCTTGAAATTCATTTCATATCCCTTAAAAACCGGAACTACCAGTTCCTAAAAACAAAATTTACGATGTGATACACTAAGCCCACAGAAGCACATTCTTCATTGCTTTCACACCAGTTCAGGCATTGAATGTCCGATTTTTAGCAGAAATTCAAATCAACTTTCGTAAAAACCAGACATAATGTGTCCTAAAAAATCTCCCATGAATGTGTTAGCCTAGTTTCAAATCTATCATTGAACCTTGAGAACCAAATGACCGTCCGCATGGAATACCCGGCGGTGATCTCACAAGAGCGAGCCGGAAGACGCCGCCGGAAGGGGGCAGGAAATCCATGCGGGGATAACGGCTGAACTACCAATAAATTTTTGAAAGGAGATTTTGCCTATGAAGAAAAACAAGTTTGAATTTATCATTGATTCCGAATTTCAATCTCAGATTCCTGCATTGACCGATGAAGAATTTCAGCAACTGGAAGAAAACATCCTTTCAGAGGGTGAAGTCCTGTCTCCCCTGATTGTCTGGGGCAACATTCTTGTTGATGGCCACAATCGCTATAAAATTCTCCAGCAGCACCCAGAAATCCCTTATACCACCCGCTCGATCTCCTGCACCTGCGAAACCCGTGAAGATGTTCTTGCATGGATCTGCAAACATCAGCTGGGTCGTCGGAATCTGACACCTGAACAGAAAAAGTTTCTGATTGGAAAGCAGTATCATTCTGAAAAATCCACTCGTGGGGGAAATCATGGCAATCAGTACACACAGGTGGCAAACTATCAAATTGACAATTTGCCATCGGTAGAAAACACGACCGAACGAATCGCCAAAGAAAATAATGTAAGTCCCTCTTTTGTAATTCGTGCCGAGCAGTTCATGAAAACCGTTGAGCTGATGGAAAAATACTGCCCCGGCATTCAGGAAGAAATCTTATCCGGCAAACTTAAGCTATCCCAGCGAGAGGCTACCATTATCCGTGGAACTCCCACGGAAGCATTGCCCACCGTGGTATCAACGTGGCGAGAGGAAAAGCTGAACGGTAAACCAGACGATAGTGCAGACATCTATGAAAATTCAGAATTGCTTTCCAAGGTCGCCGAAAACAATTTTTCTACTGCTGCCACATCGAAGATCCAAACGGCTGATCCACTCTCGGAGAATCGACCTTTTATTTCATCGGGAAAGCGCAGCACCGAACTCCAGACCATTCGTCAGCTAGGAGAAAAGATGGCAACGGTTGATCATGTCGCCGATGCCGAAGGAATGTTCACTGAAATCAACGGTGCATCAGAGAGTTTTATGTTTCGCATCGATCAATGTTTTGCTCGTTATCCTGACTTTCTGGCAAATGTAGAGCTTGAAGCAAAAGTCATCGCTACTTTGCAAAAAGCAGAAGACTATATTTTGCACCTGAAAGAACAGCATCATCAGCATCTTCTGGAGGCTACCAACCGCCAGTAAAATGCTCTCAAAAAATTTGTTTGATGAAAAAGCACTGGAGGTGAATGCCATTTCAAATTATTTGACCGCTGATACTCCACTGCCGCAATATCTGCCGTATGCTCGCTTTCTGCTGGATACAGACCTGAGCCACACAGCAAAGCTGCTCTACACCCTGTTGCTGGATCGTGCAACACTTTCCCAAAAGAACAACTGGATGGATGAGTGCGGCTTCGTCTATGTGATTTTCCCGCTTTCATCATTGAGCGATGCTCTACGATGCAGCACCATGAGCATTAAACGTGCGTTGCGCTCGCTGGAAGATTCCGATTTGATCGAGCGCAGGAGAGGTCACATTGCTGTTCCCAACAATATCTTTGTAAAAGTCCCGACAGAACAAAAATGTTCCTCTGCATGGAACGATTCTGCTCCATGTGATGGAACAGAAATGATATCTTCCATGGAACAAAAGTGTTCCACTAACCAACGTAATAAGAACGACCTGAAAAATAACCACCTGATAAAAACAACAGATGCTTATTTGACCTTTGGCGAATATCAGAATGTCTTTTTAACAGCAAAGGAGTACAGGCGACTCAAAGCCGATTTCTTCGGGCTGGACAGCCTGATCGAGCAACTTTCGGCTTATATCCAGCCTACAGGTAAGAAGTACGCCGACCATGCTGCCACCCTGCGCATCTGGGCGAAACGGCAGAAAACAGAACGAAAATCGACGCCGGGCATCCCGGACTACACATTCACGGAAGGAGAGAGCCTATAAAGACGATTGAAAAAATTTTTGAACAGTCCGTTTCCAGTATTTCCGAAAGCACCGAGGATTATTATGACGAGGACAGCCTGCTTTATTGCGGAAAATGTCATACGCCAAGGGAAGCGTTCTTTGCAAAAGGCATTGCCCTGATGGGCAAGAAAAAGCATCCAATCGAATGCAGCTGCCAGTGCATCGAGAGGACAAAGCAGGAAGCCCTTATCAACCAACAAAAGCACAACCATCTTGTGCGGCGGCTGAAAGCAGAGGGATTTTCTGACCCGTCAATGCTGGACTGGGCCTTTGAAAACGACAATGGCCGCAGCCCACAGATGCACCACGCACACCGCTATGTAGAGCAATGGCAGACCATGCGCGCAGAGAACCTTGGGCTTCTTCTCTGGGGTGGTGTAGGCACCGGCAAGAGTTTCCTTGCCGGGTGCATTGCAAACGCTCTGATGGAGCAGGAAGTGCCTGTGCGTATGACAAACTTTGCCCGAATCCTGAACGAGTTGAACAGCAGCTTTTCCGGGCGCAATGATATTGTGGACAGGCTCTGCCGCTATCCCCTGCTCATCATTGACGACTTCGGCATGGAGCGTGGCACCGAGTACGCACTGGAACAAATCTACAACATCGTGGACAGCCGATACCGCAGCCGAAAGCCGCTGATCGTCACCACCAACCTGACGCTGGATGAGATACGACACCCACAGGATACCGCTCATGCCCGCATCTATGACCGCCTGCTGGAAATGTGCGTTCCGATCTCCTGCATTGGGGTCAGCTTACGGAAGGAGAACGCACAGGAAAAGCTGGAACGACTGAAACTTTTGATCGGATAAAACGAAAATGTCGGAAAACAAAAATTGCCGGGTGCAAAAGTCATCCAGCTACAAGGAAATGGAGCTGCCTATTGAATAATTGCCACCGTACAGAAACCGGCCCTTCCTCTTCGGACTGCTCTACGCCCACACTCGATGAATGGAGCGCATTCGCAACCTTTCTAGCTGATGTGATTGAGAAGTACGCATCTGTCTTGGAGATAGACAAAGCAGAGTCCTTATCAAACAACGAAAATCAACAAGATGCTGTTGATACCACCATTGCAGCATGATATAATATTCTTGTAATACTTGTCCCAACACAGTGGTAGGGTCTTCCTCTCCACTGTACTACATACACGGAACGAGGTACTTAAAATGAATCGTCCAGATGACTCTCCTAAAAATTCCATCCTCATTTACACCACAGAAGATGGCCTGACCAAAATTGATACTACCTTTGACGGTGACACCGTCTGGCTTTCCATTGACCAGATGGCTGAGTTGTTCCAACGTGACAAATCCACAATTTCCCGTCACATCAAAAACATTTTTGCAGAGGGTGAGCTTGAACGAGATTCAGTTGTTGCAAAATTTGCAACAACTGCCGCAGACGGAAAGACCTATCAGGTCGAATTCTACAATCTTGACATCATTATTTCTGTTGGTTATCGTGTCAAATCCAAACGAGGCACACAGTTCCGTATCTGGGCAACTGGCATTTTGAAAGAATATATGCGCAAGGGATTTGCACTGGATGACGAACGCCTGAAAAATCTGGGCGGCGGTGGATATTTCAAAGAGCTGTTAGAACGCATCCGTGACATCCGTGCTTCCGAAAAAGTGTTTTATCGTCAGGTTCTGGAAATCTATGCAACCAGCATTGACTACGACCCAAAAGCAGAAATCTCCGTCCAGTTCTTCAAAAAAGTCCAGAATAAAATTCATTATGCCATCCACGGTCAAACTGCCGCTGAGGTCATTTACAACCGTGCAGATGCCGAAAAGGAATTTATGGGTCTGACCACTTTTGCAGGAAACCAGCCCACTTTACGAGAAGCTACTATTGCCAAAAACTATCTGAACGAGAAAGAGCTTCGTGCTATGGGGCAGTTGGTTTCCGGTTATCTGGATTTTGCTGAGCGTCAGGCAGAACGTGAACAGCCCATGACAATGCAGGATTGGGCAAACCACCTTGACCGTATTCTGACTATGAGCGGCGAGCAGCTGCTTGTTGGCAATGGCAGTGTGACCCACAAGCAGGCAGTGGACAAGGCTACTACCGAATATCGGAAATACAAGGTTAAAACCCTCAGCGATGTGGAGCAGGATTATCTGAATTCCATTAAGTTTTTGGAGCAGAAAACAGGCAAGAAATAACCGCTTTATGAGGTTTTCTTATGTTACAGGAAAAGACAAAGGTTTACATTTACACCCGTGTTTCAACTGCGATGCAGATCGATGGCTATTCACTGGATGCGCAGAAAGCTCGCATGAAAGCCTATGCAGACTTCAACGACTATCAGATCGTCGGCGAATATGAGGATGCTGGAAAATCCGGCAAATCCATCGAGGGCCGTGCTTCTTTCTGCCGGATGATGGAGGACATCAAATCCGGCAAGGATGGTGTTGCCTATGTGCTGGTGTTCAAGCTCTCCCGTTTTGGCCGCAATGCTGCCGATGTACTGTCTACCTTGCAGGTGATGCAGGATTTTGGTGTGAACCTGATTTGCGTGGAGGACGGCATTGATTCTTCTAAAGACGCTGGCAAGCTGATGATTTCCGTTCTATCCGCTGTCGCTGAAATCGAGCGTGAGAATATCCGTGTCCAAACCATGGAAGGCCGCATTCAGAAGGCACGGGAAGGTCGCTGGAACGGCGGTTTTGCGCCTTATGGCTATCGTTTGGTTGACGGTGTGCTGCAAATCAATGAGGATGAAGCGCCTGCCATTCGCACGATTTTTAAGCAATATGTAAACACGGACACAGGTGCAAATGGTCTTTCCAAATATCTGGAGACCCACGGCTTTCAGAAACTTGCTCGTCAAAATGGCACCTCTCCCCTTTTCAGCGCAACATTGATTCGTGCCATCCTGAAGAACCCCGTCTACTGCGGAAAAATCGCCTTTGGCCGCCGCAAACTCGAAAAGATTCACGGCACCCGGAACGAATATCATCAGGTTCCACAGGAGAATTATTTGCTGGTGGACGGCCTGCACGAGGGCATCGTATCGGAAGAATTGTGGAACGCCGCACAGGTCAAGCTGTTGGCGCAGTCCAAACGATACGAACCAGTCAACCGCAGCAAGGCGGAACAGGCGCATTTATTATCCGCCCTTGTCAAGTGCCCCATTTGCGGTGCTGGAATGTACAGCAACAAATGCACCAAACGAATGAAAGATGGCACACCCTATAAATCTTTCTCTTATTACAGTTGCAAGCACCGCAAGATGCAACGTGGGCAGAAGTGCGATTTCAACAAGCAGATTCAAGAGGAAGTTCTGGACAATGCTGTGGTGGAGGTTATCATCAAACTAGTCAGCAATCCAAAGTTTGCCGCCATGATGCAGGAGAAGATCAATAGCAAAGTGGACACCACTGGCATTGAACAGGAAATTGCTGCCGCTGAAAAGCAGTTGCGGCAGTATTATTCCGTCAAGTCCAAAATCATGGAGGAGATCGACACTCTCGACCCGGATGACCGCCATTACATCATCCGCAAATCTGACCTTGACGAGCGGCTTTACAAGATGTACGATAAAATCGAAGAAGCAGAAAATAACCTGATGGATGCCCGGGCAAAGAAGCAGGCGATCGAAGCGGATAAAATCACAGGCGATAACATTTACAAAGTTCTCATCTGCTTTGAAAAGCTCTACAATATGATGAATCCCCTTGAACGCAAAAAACTGATGGAACATCTGATTTCTGAAATTCAGATCTACCCGGAGCGTCAGTCCAACGGTCAATGGCTCAAATCCATCAAATTCCGACTGCCTATCGTTGAAAGCGATATTAACCTGTGTTTGGACAATGAAAGTCATACCGAATGTGTCATTGCACTTTCCAAGGGTGAGATCGACTCCAAAAAAGTCCGTGTAGAGTTCTCTTTGGAGGGCATGGACACTTCAGGATTGCAAAAGGGTGCGACCTATCCTGAAATCAAGGCCCGTGTGTTGGAACAGACTGGGCTGAAGGTTTCTTCCCTGTATATCTCGCAGGTCAAGCAGAAATGCGGTCTGGAGGTACGAGAGAACCACCACAAGGCGAAGTCCGAAAATACAAAGCAGCCTCAGTGTCCGAAGGAGAAAGAGGATGCGATTGTGGAGGCTTTGAAGCATTTTCAGATGATATGATTTACAGTATGTCCGTCTGATTTTCAGGCGGGCATTTTCTTTTGCCGGAATATGGTGTTTCCACTTTTATCGTGGTACAATAGACGCAAGAATCATTTTTCAGGAAAAGCATTCTGCTATCCGATTTATAGGACACCCATTGTTGTAGAATCAGGATGTCCACCTATCACAAAAAACAAGGAGCAACGTATGCCAAACGATAAGATCACCGCCGTAGGTGCCAACATTGCCGAAAAAGCCGCCATGATCTGGAACGTGGCCGATATGCTGCGTGGGCCGTTCAAGCCCCACGAGTACGGTCTGGTTATTCTGCCCATGACCGTGGTGAAGCGGTTCCACGACTGCCTGCTGCCCACCCATCAGGCGGTGCTGGACACCTACGAGAAGGTGAAAAAGCTGCAGGTCATCGACGGCTTTTTGCAGAAGGCCTCCGGCTACCAGTTCTATAACACCAGCCGCTTCACCTTCGAGACCCTGCTGGCAGACCCGGACAACATTGAGTCCAACTTCCGGGATTACCTGTCCGGCTTTTCTGCCAACGCACAGGATGTGCTGGCAAAGTTCGACTTTGACAACATCATCAAGCGGATGGTGGAGAGCAACACCCTCTACCTCGTTATCAAGGAGTTTGGCTCCGAGAAGGGCTATCTTGGCCCGGACAAGATCAGCGCCGTGGACTGCGGCTACATCTTTGAGGACCTGGTGCGGCGATTCTCCGAAAGCTTTGGCGAGGAAGCCGGAGCCCACTTCACCAGCCGGGATATCATCTATCTGATGACCGACCTGCTGCTGTCCGAACCCGACCTTGATACCAGCAGCATGACCGTTTACGATATGGCGATGGGAACCAGCCAGATGCTGAGCTGCATGGAGGAGCGCATCCACGAGCTGAACAGCGACATTGAGGTGACCTGCTTCGGGCAGGAGTTCAATCCCTCCACCTTTGCCATCGCCAAGGCGGACATGATGATCCGCGGCGGCGACCCCAATAATATGCGGTTCGGTGATACTTTGTCGGAAGATCAGTTCCCCGGATTCACCTTCCAGTACATCATCTCCAACCCTCCCTTCGGCATTGACTGGAAGCGGGAGCAGAAGGCGGTGGAAGCCGAAGCCGCCCGGGGCGAGATGGGACGTTTTGCCCCCGGTCTGCCCAAGATCAGCGATGGTCAGCAGCTTTTTGTGCTGAACGGCCTTGCCAAGCTGGCAAACAAGGGCAAGATGGCCATTATCCAGAACGGCTCTCCCCTGTTCAGCGGCGATGCCGGCAGCGGGCCCAGCAACATCCGGCAGTATATTCTGGAAAACGACTGGCTGGACTGCATCATCCAGCTTTCCACCGATATGTTCATGAACACCGGCATCTCCACCTACATCTGGGTGCTCAGCAAGGATAAGCCCGCCCACCGTGCGGGCAAGGTGCAGCTTATTGACGCCAGCCACTGCTTTGAGCCACGCCGCAAGAGCATCGGCACCAAGCGCAACGACATCACCGATGCCTGCCGGGAGCTGATCGTCACCGCCTACGGCGAGTTTGCCAACGGCAAGGTATACGGCGACAAAAACGGCATCTACTGCGAGAGCAAGGTGTTCGAGAGCGTGGAGTTCGGCTACAACAAGATCGTAGTGGAGCGCCCCCAGCGGGACGAGGCAGGCAACGTTATCCTGAAGCGTGGCAAGCCTGTGCCGGACACCAGCCTGCGTGACACTGAAAATGTGCCGCTGGTGCAGGATATTGACGCCTACTTTGCCCGGGAAGTTCTGCCCTACGCCCCCGACGCATGGATCGACCACAGCAAGACCAAGGTGGGCTACGAGATCCCCATGACCCGCTATTTCTACGAGTATCAGGCACCGGAAGCCGTGGAGGATATCGTGGCGCGCATCACCGCACTGGAACAGGACATCTCCGCCGGGCTGGCAGAGCTGTTCCATAAATCCTGATCTGAGTTGTTTCCATTTTGGAAACTGCTTCACTTTTACTTTACTCAGTTTGTGCAAAATTTGTACAAATTTATGGAAAGGATTCTCAAATGAGTGAAACCGAACGGAAAAGCATGATTAAGGTTCGCGGTGGATTCAGTGAACGGAATAGAATCATCCACTTTGGTGACGTCATACAAACAACTGAATTTGAGTACTTTTCTCGGGTTGCATTATGCAATTGTATATATGACTTCATGTCCAATATATTTGAAGTCGTATATAACCCCTCTTACTCTCTTTGTCCTGAGTATTCTTCTTCGTTTGAAGCGGCATTTTGTAAGGATATGATACGAAATGTTTTCCACGAGCATGACGAATGCAGTCATCCCGATAGTTATAGTTGGAATAGCATTTACACCAGCGTCAGAGATGTAATTACTGACGCTCCTTATAATGAAGTCCTCGATATTATTGAGTATATCTGCAACTATCTTGAGCCACGCTCAGGAGCAGGAACTATTTATCAAAAGTTTAATGATTTATTCGAGCAAGAATGTATTGGCTACCGCTTTATCTCTAAACGAATTGTCCCTATTACGGATAACTCCGAAGTAAAAGAAATCGAGCAGGCTTGTCATACTCCCTTTGAAGGTGCCCGCACTCAGCTTCAAAAAGCCCTTGGTTTCTTGTCCGATAGAGAACATCCCGATTACAAAAACTGCGTTAAAGAGAGTATCAGTGCTGTCGAATCTGTCTGCAAGGTTATTTCTGGCAACGAAAAGGCTGCATTAAAAGATGCACTCAATGGTTTAATTGCCAACGGTATGAACATCCACGGCAGCTTAAAATCTGCTATTTTAGCCTTATACGGCTACGCTTCCGATGAAGGCGGCATTCGCCATGCCGAGCGTGAAACTGAAAGTACTGTTACATTTGAAGAAGCTAAATTCATGATGGTTACTTGTAGTGCAATCGTCAACTATCTAGTTGCAGAATACGGAAAGCATGGTGCTGGAAATGCGTAAAATGAAAGACAGCGGTATTGAATGGATTGGAGAGATTCCAGAGGGGTGGGAAGTAATTCCGGCAAAGTTTCTGTTTAAAAACTCTGATATGCGGCGAATTGCTAATGACGAGCAGCTAACTGCCAGCCAACAATTCGGCATCATTTCCCAAAAAGATTATACAGAATTAACTGGTTCAAAAGTTGTTCTGGCAAACAAGGGCTTGGAAGATTGGAAGCATGTTAAACCGTTTGATTTTATTATCAGCCTCAGAAGCTTTCAAGGCGGCTTGGAAATGAGCGAAATAACCGGCTGCATCACATGGCATTATATCGTTTTGAAATCTTGTCATAAAATATGCAGTTATTACTATAAGTGGCTTTTCAAATCTGATTCTTACATTCATGCCTTACAGCGCACTTGCAGCTTTATTCGCGATGGGCAGGATCTGCGGTATTCTAATTTCATTCAAGTTCCACTTTTTGAGCCACCACTTGCCGAGCAGGAAAAAATTGCAGATTATCTTAACGCTGAATGTTCCCACATTGATGCAATGCTTTCCAAAACCCGCTCCAGCATTGAGGAATACAAAAAACTCAAGCAAGCAGTTATTACGCAGGCTGTGACCAAAGGTGTGCGTGGTGAGCGGGAGATGAAGGATAGCGGAGTTGAGTGGATTGGAGAGATTCCAGCAGAATGGTCTATTTGTCCGCTCAAGCGTCTTGCCGCAATTCAAACTGGAAGCACCCCTTCAAAAACATCTTCCGAAAGTTTTTATTCTTCAATTACTGGTACGCCTTGGATAAAACCAGATAATCTTGGTTTCTCTTCTTCTATTGAGACAACAGCTGAATTTTTAACCGAAGAAGGTTGTTCCGTTGCTCGAACTTTCCCTTCAAATACTGTTTATGTCGGTTGTATTGGAAGCCGCATTGGAAATTGCGGTTACTCGCTCATTCCATGTGCTTGCAATCAACAAATCAACGCTTTAATATTTAATGAACGAATGTATTGGAAATACGGCTGGTATTTAACCATTTTTCAAGAAGAGCAATATACGCTTCTTGCAAACGGAAACGTTATTCAGATTATAAATTCCACAACTCAGGGAAATATTTCTTGTATTGTCCCAAGTATTTCTGAGCAGAGGGAGATTACCGCCTATCTTGACGCCAAATGCGCCGAAATTGACGGGCTAATTGCGAAGAAGGAGCAGCTGGCAAAAGAACTGGAAAGCTATAAGAAAAGTTTGATTTATGAGGTTGTAACGGGGAAACGGGAGGTGTAAAATGTGCGGAAGCATTGGCATTAAAAAGCTTGTGAAAGTTTTGCTTATATGGCGCTAAAAAATCCGTCTCTAATGCAGTTTTAATGAGGTATAATGTATGAAAGAATCCGATTTCTTCAGCACTGGTACTATCGAATGTAAACGAGGAACTGCTGTTTTTTCTAACGACAATTATACATTTAGCTTTTTGAATGCTCTTTCAAAGAAGCCAAATGTATATGACCGAGAGAAAGCTTTTACTCTTTCTCTCCCCGACGATGGTTTTCTAAAAGGGGTCACACATGACGGACATGATATTGCTATTTATTGTGGTTCTCCAGAGAAATTTGGAACACTAGAAATTCCTTCCTATTATAAGATTCGAACTAGCACATACATAGTTCAGTGCGGGAATCAGGCTTCCTGTGACTGGTCTCACTTCGAGGCCATTGAATTTCGTGGAGGCACATTGAATGACCTCTTCACATTTTCTGCTTCCACATTAGCCAACTGTCCAAAAAGCATTGAATCCAATACAGATTTTCGTTGTCTTTCTGGTACAATTTCGACGCCTTACGGAAACATTAAAGTCACCATAGGAAAAATCCCCCATGAGCATCATGGGCCTGATGAGTACAGCTTCTCAAATCGAACAGTCTATTTGCAACTGTTGTTTTCCAAGTCCATTAAGCTTAATGAAATTTTTCATCATATAGAAAATGTGAACAAGCTTATTTTCTTCTTGACCAGCCATAAAAACATCATTTTCGATGAGATGTATTTGTTAAAATGGCATGATGAATGCTGTCAAGTTTTTGATGATGCACAAATATTTCAAGAACCATCTGTCACTCCTGTTCAAAAGACGCCTTGGCATAACCTCTGTTTTGATGAACTCAACGATGTCGTTTTTTCCTTACTACAACTCATATATAGCAATATTCCTAACAATCCCTTTTGCTTCATGGATTTTCTGCCTTCCTCTCCTCAAGATGTTGGCAGGATGTCAACTGATATAATTCACAGCATTGTTACCTGTTTAGAATGTGAGCTTGCCCGAGTTAAAATGAGCAACTCCACTCCTGACAACAAAAGTGCAACCTACCTAGCAGAATCTGATAAACTTTCCTCTCTTATAAAAGAGCTAAAAAAAACAATTTGTTCCTTCGAAGAAGAAAACGGACCATTTCCAAGAAAGACACATGATACACTTATGGGTGTTTTTAAGCATCTTACACTTGCAGATGCTGATAAATTTTACTTGACCTATGAAAAGTATATCGATATTTTACGTCTTTTATTTTTTGACACGTCTTCCATTCCGAATCGGGAAGATATTGAAAATTTAGTGATTCATCGCAACCGTACAACACATGGAACACAACAAATTCTTGACAAGCGGCTTTGCGAGACAGCATTTTATTTAATTGGTTTGATCTATTGCATGATTCTCCACAGTCTTGGTGTCGATGACACACAATTAAAAAAACTCTGTCAAAAACATTTCTTATCAGAATAAGGAGGTCTAACCATGCCCCTCAACACCACCGAAAAGCAGTTTGAATCGGACATTGCGGCGTCGTTGCTCTCCCCTGCCGGGGGCTACACCCGCAACGGGGATTGCTACGACCCCAAGCTGGGGCTGTTTGTGGACACCCTGATCCGCTTTGTGCAAAAGACCCAGCCCAACGAGTGGACATTTTTTGAAAAGCAGAACCCGGTAAACCCGGTGCGGAAGTTCTGCACGGCCTTTAACAATGCCTGCGATGCGGACGGGCTGCTTTCGGTGTTGCGGTATGGGTTCAAGCACCGGGGACGGCGGTTCCGGGTGTGCTATTTTCAGCCGGAGTCCGCGCTGAACCAGAAGGATGCCCAGCGCTACGCCCAAAACGAGATCACCTGCAACCGGCAGTGGTTCTACTCCGACACCACCCACAACTCGGTGGACATGGTGCTGGCGGTAAACGGCATCCCGGTGTTTGCCTTTGAGCTAAAGAACCAGTTCACCGGGCAGACCGTGGAGAACGCCAAGCAGCAGTGGATGCACGACCGGGACCCCCGGGAGGTGTGTTTCCAGTTCAACAAGCGCATTCTGGGCTACTTTTGCGTAGACCTGACCGAGGTGTGGATGGCCACCCGGCTGGCGGGCAAGGACACCCGCTTTCTGCCCTTCAATCAGGGCTCCAACGGTGCCGGGCGGGACGGCGGCGCAGGAAACCCTCCCAACCCTAACGGCTATCTTACCGCCTACCTCTGGGAAGAAGTGTTCCAGAAGGACAGCATGATGGACATCCTGCAAAAGTTTATGAGCCTGCAGGACGGCAAGGCCCTGATTTTTCCCCGGTATCACCAGCTGGACGTGGTGCGCAAGCTGGTGGCAGATGTGCGGCAGAAGGGTGCCGGGCAGCACTATCTCATCCAGCACAGCGCCGGGTCGGGCAAGTCCAACTCCATTGCTTGGACGGCGTACCGGCTGGCTTCCCTGTTCAACACCGAGAACAAGCCGGTGTTTGCCAGCGTCATCGTGGTGACTGACCGCACCGTGCTGGACGCACAGCTGCAGGAGACCATCTCCGGCTTTGACCATACGCTGGGTGCGGTGGAGGCCATCGGCGAGGACAAAAACTCCGGCGACCTGCGGGATGCCATCAACAACGGCGCACGCATCATCATCACCACGCTGCAGAAGTTCCCGGTCATCTACACTGAGGTGAACAAAACCGCCGGGAAGAACTATGCCGTTATCATCGACGAAGCACACTCCTCCCAGACCGGCACCTCTGCTTTGAAGCTGAAAGCCGCCCTTGCCGACACCGAGGATGCGCTGCGGGAATATGCCGAGTTGGAAGGCAAAGCGGAGGACGAGATCGACCCGGAGGATGCGCTGGTGAAGGAGTTGACCTCCCATGGGCGGCACAAGAATCTGTCCTTCTTTGCCTTTACCGCCACCCCAAAAGCCGCCACGCTGGAACTGTTCGGCACCGAGTACCCGGACGGCAGCCACCACCCCTTCCACATTTACAGTATGCGTCAGGCCATTGAGGAAGGGTTCATTCTGGATGTGCTGCAAAACTACATGACCTATTCCACCTGCTTCAAGATCGCCAAGACCATCCCGGACAACCCCGACCTGCCTGCCAGCCGAGCGGCAAAGCTCATCCGCAAGTATGAAGAGCTGCACCCCTACAACATCAGCCAGAAGGCAAAGATCATTGTAGAGACCTTCCGGGAGACCACCAGCCACAAAATCGGCGGGCGGGGCAAGATGATGGTGGTCACCTCCTCCCGGCTGGCAGCGGTGCGGTACTTCCACGAGGTCAAGCGCTATATTACGGAGCAGGGTTATGACGATGTGCAGATCTTAGCGGCATTTTCCGGTGCCGTACCGGACGGCGGCGTGGAGTACACGGAGCCGTCCCTGAACGTCCGCGCTGATGGCAGTCACATTGCAGAGAGCCAGACCAAAAAGGAGTTCCACAACAACTTCAATGTGCTCATCGTGGCAGAAAAATATCAGACCGGTTTTGACGAACCGCTGCTCCACACCATGATCGTGGACAAAAAACTGAAGGGCGTCAAGGCGGTGCAGACCCTCTCCCGTCTGAACCGTACCTGTCCCGGTAAAATCGACACCTTTGTGCTGGATTTTGTGAACAAGGCAGAGGACATCCGGGAGGCCTTCCAGCCGTTTTATCAGGAGACTTTTCTGGAGCAGGAGGTCAACACCGACCTCATTTACAAGACCCAGAAGGAGCTGCGGAGCTTTGCCGTCTATTCCGATGCAGACGTGGAAGCCTTTGCCAAGGAGTATTTCCGCAGCACCAAGCAGGATAAAAACGCCGTGGGCCGCATGAGCAGCGTCTTGAAGCCGGTGGCAGACCGCTACAACCAGAAAACGCAGGCCGAGCGGTACCAGTTCCGCCGCCTGCTGCGCAGCCTTGTCAAGTGGTACGGCTACGTTTCGCAGGTGGCACGGATGTTCGATGAAGAGCTGCACAAGGAGAACGTATTCTGCGCTTACCTGCTCAAACTGCTGCCGCCGGACGAGGTCTCTCCGCTGGACTTGGAGGGCAAATTACAGCTGGAGTATTACAAGCTGCAAAAGACCTTTGCCGGTGCCATCGAGCTGGAACGCGCCAAGGGCGTCTACGAGCCGGTCACCCAGAAGGGTGCTCTCGGCCACGACCCCAAGGAGCCGCTGGACGAGATCATTTTGAAGATCAACGAGAAGTTCAAGGGCGAGTTCACCAATGCCGACCGGGTGCTGCTTACTGCCCTGCATGACCGTCTGCTGGCCGACCCGAAACTGGCAAAGCTGGCGCGCAGCTCCGATCCGCAGATCTTTACCGAGAGCATCTTCCCCAAAGCCTTTGACACCGCCGCACAGGACAGCTATCTTGAAGCGCAGGACACCTTCTCTTCCCTGTTTGAGGACACCAGCAAGTACAAGGCTATTATGTCGGCATTGGCAGAGTGGCTGTATGGAGAATTCCGGAAGAAGTAAAACAGTTTTTCTTTTTATTTGCTTAAAACAGCCTGCATCCACGGGATGCAGTTCAAGGGTTTGGGTGCTCCCAACAAGCATTTTGCAACGCAAATGGTGTTTGTATAGACAGACACATTGCTTGCAAATGCAGACATTGTATATACGTCTGCCCTGCTTGCTACAATTGTGTTGGTTCTGAAAGGTTCACAGCCAGTGAGCTATACAGACGCCCAAACCTAAGCTACAATTGAGATGTGTAGAGAGAACGCTGCCCTGCTTGAGCTACCACGCTCGGAATCGCAAACTGTTCTCCGCCATCTCCATTGCAGCGTTCGATCGACGCAGGTTGAGTAGATGTTGCCGTACATTCGTGTCACAAAGCAAGCTGAATCGGTAATGGGCATAGGCGGAACCGGCATTAAAGGAGGTCAGAAAAATGGAAGCTGCTGTTATTACCGCCGTCGGTATTGATGTGTCTAAGAGCAAAAGCACAGTTGCGGTACGGAGACCCGGAGGCGAAATCGTACTTCGGCCTTTCGATGTCCGCCACACGAACAGTGACTTAAAAAAGCTGACATCCACACTCAAAAAGCTGGGAGGCGATATTCGTATTGTAATGGAACATACCAGTACGTACTGGAGACCGATCGCGCTGACATTAAAGGAAGCAGGCTTTTTTGTTTCCGTTGTCAATGCGATGCTGATCCACGATTTTAGTGATAATACGATCCGAAAGCTGAAGACGGACCGTGCGGATGCTCTTAAAATCGCAAACTATGCGCTTACCTTTTGGGATATACTGCCCCCGTTCAATAATGAAGAAGAAACCAGGCTGCTTCTTAAAATGCAATCCAGAGCAAATGAGCGGATCACTGCGACTGCAACAGCGTTGCGGAACGGTCTGATTGCGCTGGCTGACCAAACATTTTCCGGGGTAAATATTGCGTTTGCTCCGAACACAAAAAATGCGAATAGACATGAAAAATGGGTAGATTTCTTTCTGCGTTATTGGCACAAGGATTGTGTCTGTCAATATTCCATGGAGGCTTTCACGGAATCTTATCGGGGCTGGTGCAAACGAAAAAACTACAAGTTCCGTACAGATACCGCTCACAAAATCTATCTGCTTGCACAGGAAAGCGTGGCTACTCTTCCGTAATGCGAAAGTACAAAGATGCTGATCACGCAGGCTTGCAAAAGCCTGAATGCCGTTTGCGAGGCCAAGCAAAGCACCCAGCTTGAAATGCAGCGGTTGGCTGCAATGCTCCCCGAATACGAGGTTGTGATGCAGATGGAAGGAGCCGGACCCGTTACCGGGCCTGCTCTTATGGCCGAAATTGGTGATGTTCGGCGGTTCAAAAACAAGAAAGCGTTGGTGGCCTTTGCTGGTATTGACGCACCGCCGTTCCAGTCTGGTGCATTTGAATCCAAGTCACGCCATGTTTCCAAACGAGGCTCACCGCATCTGAGGCGAACCATTTTTATTATATCGAATATTATTTTAACACGCTCAAACCCGGAAAATGCAGTTTACTGCTTTATGGACAAAAAGCGTTCCGAAGGAAAACATTATTACGTTTATACCGTCGCAGGAAGTGCGAAGTTCCTGCGGGTCTATTACGCTCGTGTTACTGAATTTCTACGGTCCCAGCCATCTTATGATGCCTATTGATGATTTCTGATGAACCATTACGATGATTTTCAGCTGACAAGCTGTGCTGTCGGCTTATTAAAGTTGCCGGATGCTTAACTGCACCCGGCAATAAATTTTTGATGATTTTTTGTTCAGGCTATTGACACTCGTTAGCAGGTTTGTTACTTCTACTATATACATTACATATAGAGCTTTTTATAATCATCCCCTCTTTTAATTATCTATATATAGTGTTGGTATATCTCTCAAAAAAAGCGGTCGAAGTGGTAACATCCCATATTTGCCGTCGATTTCGGCTCCGTTGTTACTTGCGTTACCGAATATTTTGCAGTATCCTTTTGTTATCAGAAGAATTCACTAGCTTTTCTGTATTCATAGGCCTGCTCAATATTAGCGATGATCACCTTTACGCTGCTCTTTCCAACTCGCTGGTTTTCCTGTCTGTTTTCGACATATCCACGGTCCTTGAAACCACGGATGCTCTTTTCGTAGGAAAAGCCATTGTCGATCAGCATTTTTCTGAGACAATTCGGCAGGATATAGGTTTTCTTTTCTCCTGGCTCATATCTTCCGAGCCGCGGTTCTCGTGCTACTTCATTAAGATGTTTCACTTCAAAATGCTCCTGATTGGAAGCAATCCATTCCTTTACAGTATCCCATGCACACTCTACCGCATCTGCCTTCTGCTCTTTCTTCAGTGCTTCCAGCAGTTCAAAACCCATTTCCCATGCTGCACCACATGCCTCCTCACCAGCATTAAAAACAGCCTTTGATGCAATAAAGTCCGCAAAGACAAGCACAGCAACAAATTCCAGATGAATGCTCGTACATTTTTCATAGAGCATCGCGTACATCGAAACAAACTCATCCCGGAAATTTGTATAAGCCTGCCGCAGCTTGCTGGTGCCCTTTTCCAGCTCATATTCATGGAACAGGTAATCCATAAACATTTGCCCTGCAAAGCCGTAGTTCTCCGCTGCTGTCTGATGCACTGTTCTGGCAAAGTCCGTGTCACCGATTGGTGATGCATACAGTTCCATGACGCGCGTATTTTCACCGTCCATGGAATTCTGCACCGTGATCGGTTGTTCACCAATTGACAGAATGGTATTGCACCATGTCTGCATTTTCTGCGTACCACCGATGCGGTCACCACGCATCTTTCCAATACCATTGCCCAGCATATACATCATTCTAGACAGATTTTCATACTTCAAACTGAGCGACTGCAGCTCATCCAGTGCCAGTGGAATGTTCCGCACTGTACCTGCCGTGTGCTCGATGCCGACCGCAGTGCTATTATAGCTCCGCAGCAGCACATTAGGATCGCCGTAGATGGACACTGCTGCCTTCAGCACCGCCGTCTTACCACTGCGAGAGTTTGCCCAGAGGTGGAAGATGAACGGCCGCTGTTGAAGGGGCTGCAGCAGCACAGATGCGAAGGATGTCGCCAGCATGACCCGTGCAGCCTGCATCGTGCGCAGCGTTGCTGCCATCTCCATCCATTTGTCTTTGTCACCGTGCGGCATAACAGCAGCGATAATCCGATGGCTTTCCTCGCCGACACCATCATAGGCGGCACGGCTTTCCATGTGGTAAGGGAAGAATTCCCTGTTCTTGACCCAACCCATGCGCTCGATACTGCGGTGCCGCGGAATGACGGTTTTGTTGGAAGTTTCAAAAGCTTCCATATATTTGACTGCCTCTTTAGAGGTTTCCGATGTCACCGGCAATCCCTGATTTGCATATTTTACCAGTTTGCTCTTATCCATTGCATCGCCGCGTGGAACGATAATTTTTCTCCAACGGCAATCACCATAGAAAGCCAGTTCCAGCTTTACATCTTCATCATCAACATTCCTCATTCGCCGGGAAATATAAACCGGTGCGGAAAAAGCTGATTTTGCATAGGGAACGCCATTCAGGAATTCAATGTGTCGAACTCCTTCCATATCGACTTCCCAGCCTTTCGGCACCACCAGTCCATTCAGTTCCATGCCATCCAGTTCCAATGCCTTGCAGAACTCCTGTCCGCCTTCGTGTATATCTGCCTTTCCACCAGTGGTGGTCAGCATTTTTTCAAGGTCCCGGACTCCGATCTTCAGTTTGCCATATTTTTCCTTCAGCTTAAAATACTGGATTGGCTGGTGTTTCCGTGCATAACGTACCAGCTGAAGATTCTTTTCTTCTAAAGCCTCATCAACTGTCAGCTCCTCTTCCAGCAACTTTTTTACACGTTCTTCTATAGTGTAGTATGCAAAAACGATCGGTGCCCGAACACCGCACCCCTCTTTCGGACAATCAAATCCGAAAAAGTCCCGGATATAACGGCAGGAGCATGGACGGCTCATTTTTGCAGCACGCTCGTAATATTCCTCTGTCTGGTCGTAAGAATATCCGGGATATGTCTCGCTCCTCTCATGCACTTTTTTCTGACCGTCTTCCGTAACGGCAACAATAGAGATCATCGTATGCCACATTGGCTCTGGCAGTGTTGCGGCATTTTCAATGCAATAATCAATAAAAGCACACTTTTCACACATACGTTCCGCAGGGCCGACCAAATCGCTCTCTGCATGGAACTCAACAATTTCGGTAATTCGCTTAAATTCTTTAAAAGCAGTTACCGGATAGCGGAATTCCTCGGCACTATATACCTCGCACCGTTTCGGCGGGTTGCTCTTAAAGTTCAGTGAACCCGGAGCCCGAAACATTCGAGGAACATCCTGCACATTGTCCAGTTTCCATCCCTTTTTACGCCCCTCTGCAATGACATACATACCGAACCCGGCAGAGAGTTCCCGGATCTGCTCACGCTCATCCTCGTTATGGATAATAAACGGCTCGTTCAGAGGCCAAATGGCATGCACGCCGTTGCCCGACCGCACAATGATGGAAGGCTTCAGCTTCAAACTGTTTACAAATGCAATCGCTTCTTCTTCCGTCTTCGGCAGTGCGGTTTCTTTGTGTGCCGGCCCCAGCACATCCACATCCGCCACCATGCAAACAACGGTGTGAATCTGTCCGATACCACCTCTGACACTCGATGGCAGCCCTTCCTGACGCAGTGCAACGCAATAATAGGTGTTGGCACTGGTACCCAGCACTTTAATGCGCTCCGCTGCTTTGTCCAGTTCCGTGACCGGGATATGCTCATTTCTGGAATCCGGCAGCGTCGTGATGGTAATGCATCCTTCTGTGCATTTACCATACAGCGTCTGCAAAAAATCCCTCGTTGTAATATTCATAGGCTTCTCTCCCCCCTGTGTTTTTAACGTGTAATCAATCTTTTTCTCTACATATCCGTACCTCCATTCTACCACGTTGCCTTTCAGACCAACGAACTTCTGAAGTTCACTTTCCTTCCGCTGCTCAAAATTAAAGGCCTTCATAGAGCGCACGATTTTCGGGCAAAATACAACCTTTTTACCGTTTCTTTCACACAATTCTCACATTTGCAGCCATTTCGATTATTTTCTCGTGAACTACAAAGCAGGCAACCTTTGCAGTTGCCCATTGATCAGGGCATCTACAAAAGTCGCCTGCTTTGTTTACCTATCATCGAATCATGCTGTTGCATAGCAAATGACCAGCGGCAATTACCTCTGAACTGCAATAATTCCATGACTTCCACTTTCTCCTTTCATCTGGCTCGGAAATAAAGGCCTTCACTATGTACACCGAAATCGGGCAAAAAGGAGACACTCTTCATGTTTCTTTCACAAAATTTTAACATTCAAAGCCTTATCCAAATCTATTCACCCTGCCCTTTATTGTACATAGCAGCTTGTGGAATAGGACGAAAAAAGCCGGTAGGCTTTCGACCTACCGGCTGTTCGTCTGTTTATATTCAGCTTTTGACGGTTTATATTATAGCACCGATTCGCTTACGATGCAATACGTTTTTTCTCCAATATAAGCCATTTTCTCCAATCAAATAGCTTTTCTCCATTTAAGCATCACTTTACTCTACTATTCATTCACCATTCTCTACTCTCCGGAACAACTACATGTCTGCAATCTCCCCGATGCACCTGTTCTATATAAGAATTCAGCGCGCCGCACGGCGGTGTTCCCTGCTTTTCGTACATCCTGTATCACCTGCCCTATGTATAAAAGTATACCATGGCAGCTGGACGGCTTCAACAAAATCTCGTGCAATTCTTATGGCAGAATTGATGTTTGTGCCTGTCTGTGGTAGAATAATGATAATTATACTCTTATATGTATATCTCGGAAAATCATAAAAAACAGGGAGATTTCAAAATGACAGATTATGCACCTGGTATGCGTGCTGTTATTCGTGACGAAGAATGGCTCATTAAAAAAATCGAAACCAACAGCCTTGGTCATCAAGTTTTACAATGTGTTGGCATCACTCCACTGGTGAGGAATCGCGATACCATTTTTCTCACAGATCTCGAACAGATTCAGATTGTAGATCCTGCGAGCATTCAGTTGATTGCCGACTCATCCCCATTTTTCAAACGGTCACTATTGTATTTAGAAAGCCAATGGCGGCAACAGCTTCCCACCGACAGAAATTTGCATATTGGCCACAAAGCAGCTATGGACCCCATGCCTTACCAACTGGACCCAACCAAGCTTTCCTTACAGCGTCCCCGCCAGCGCATCCTGATTGCGGATACTGTCGGCCTTGGCAAAACGCTGGAAGCCGGTATCCTGATGTCGGAGTTGATTGCACGCGGCAAAGGCAAGCGCATTCTGGTCGTCACCGTAAAAAGCATGATGACGCAGTTCCAAAAAGAAATGTGGAATCGCTTTACTATTCCGCTCGTGCGGCTGGATTCCAACCGAATCCAAAAGATCCGCGCCAGTCTGCCCTCCAATTACAATCCCTTCTTTTACTATGATAAAACGATCGTTTCCATTGACACCTTAAAACGCGATGTGGAATACCGTACACACTTGGAAAAAGCATATTGGGACATTATCGTCATTGATGAAGCGCAGAATGTTGCCGAGCGCGGTGACCATCAGGCACAGCGTTCTCGGCTTGCAAAACTGCTGGCCAACCGCAGTGATACCATGATCATGCTGTCGGCCACACCGCACGATGGCCGTGCAAAAAGTTTTGCTTCCCTGATGAACATGTTGGACCCGACTGCCATCGCAGACCCTGAAAACTACACCCCGGAAGACATCAAGGGACTGTGCATCCGCCGTTTCAAAAATGATGTCAAAGATCAGGTTAACGGCTCATTTCTCGAGCGGCAGGTCACATTGGAACATTGTCACGCCTCTGCACAGGAGGAACATGCCTTCGATCTGCTTGCTGAAATGCAGTTGGAAATGGATGCCGGCAAAGCCAAAAATACTGGACGTCTGTTCAAGACGAACTTAGAGAAATCTCTTTTTTCCAGCCCAGCTGCCTGCTGCAAAAGTATCGAGGCACGCCTGAAAAAGCTCTATAAAAAATATACAGTAGATGATATTTCCGATATTCGCTTGTTAGAAGAGTTGCATACTGCTCTGGGACAGGTCACGCCCGAAAACTTCACGCGCTATCAAAAACTGCTGGAACTTTTGCGTAGCGATTCCTACGGATGGAACCCCAAAGATCCCGGTGACCGCGTTGTGATCTTTACCGAGCGCATCGAAACCATGAATTATCTGGCGGAACATCTGCGGACTGATCTGGGGCTGAAGTCCTCTGCGATCCAAGAGATTTCTGGTGGTATGAGCGATGCAGAGCAGCAGCGCATTGTAGAAGATTTCGGCCGCACGGAATCTCCCATCCGCATTCTGGTCGCTTCGGATGTAGCTTCTGAAGGTCTGAATCTTCATTATCTGAGCCACCGCCTGATTCACTTTGATATTCCGTGGTCATTGATGGTATTCCAGCAGCGCAACGGCCGCATCGACCGTTACGGTCAGCAAAAACGCCCTGATATCCGCTATCTGCTCATTGAGAGCAATAACAAACAGATCAAAGGTGATATGCGTATCATCGAGATTCTGATTCAAAAAGAAGAGCAGGCACTGAAAAATATCGGCGATCCTGCCTTACTGTTGGGCAAGTTCAATGTGGAAGAGGAAGAAACGGTGATTGCGGAAGCCATCGAATCCGGTTCCGACGCAGATACATTTGCTCAGAGTCTAGATGCCGATGCGCAGGAATTCAACCCCTTTGAAGCTTTGATGGCCGCTGCCTCAGAAACAGAGGAGACTGCTATTGAGCAGCTTTCAGAAACTGTTTCCGACGAAACATTGTTCACCGATAAGGAATATCTGGAGCAAGCTGTGCAATACCTTAATCAGACTGACAGCAATCCAGTTCAGGAACTGCAAACGGTTTCTGGCCTAGATATCCGGTTAACCCCGGAAATGGAGCGCCGTTTGCGTGCGCTTATACCGGAAGAAGCCATGCCGCAAGGAGAAACACTGCGCCTTTCGGATGACAAAGCCTTCTGCATGGAGCAGATGCGCACCAGCATGCAAAAGAACATGGATGAGGCGGCATGGCCGTCCTCGCAGTATTTGTGGAAGCTGCACCCGATTTTCTCTTGGGTCAATGATAAGGCCGGGCTTTTGTTCAAACGCGCAGAAGCTCCCGTTCTGGGTCTGCCCGGCGTTTTGTATCCCGGTGAAGCGTTGTACATCGTTTCCGGCAGTGTTCCCAACCTGAAATCCACGCCGCTCATCGATGAATGGTTTGGTCTGCTGTATCGGGATGGGCAATTCATTCAGCGACTTTCCATGGAGGAGGTTGTCCAGAAAGCCGGACTGCGTAGCGCGCGTATTCCCAACACAAACTGCATCACGAACCAAAGCATCGTTGCTGCAAGCAGCTTGTTGCACGATGTAGTCACGCAGGCAAAGACCTATCTCACAGAGCGATACCAGCAGTACCAGGCAGAGATGAACCCCAAGCTGGATGCAGAGGTGGATAAGCTGATTGAACTGCAGGAAAAACACAAGGAGTACTATCAGACCACCCTATTTGAACATGAACGTCAACTGCAGGAGCAGGAGCGCCGGGTGGACAAACTGTTTGATGATTTTACGAACTGGGTAAAAGAAACCCTGACGATTCAAAACAACCCATATATTCGTATCGTATCCGTCCTGATGGGGGTATCCGAATGAGCATCGATCTAACCGGTATCACAAATAAAAACGAATATTATACCAACCACTATTTTTCGACCATCTTTGAGGAAAATGCAGGTGAGGCCATCACTGCCTGGGCTCAGGCTGCAAAGTCATCCGAAGAGATCCGCACACCTTGGGCACAGCTGCGACAAAACGCCCGACAGTTCTATCCCTTGCACGACCGCTACGCAGGCGGTGCATTGAATTTGCAGCTTCTGGCTGCGATTCGCACGATGGCAGACCGTTACCTGGCTTCTCTTGGGTATCCAGAAGCTGCCCCGGAACTTGTCCCTGTAGATGCTTCTCTGTCTGTTCCCGTTTATTTGGAAATGAAAAAGAGCAACGGTGCACCACTGCTATGGGTCATGCTCTCTGCTTCCAGAGAATCGGATGCCGGTATTCTGGAAAGCAATGTCTTTGACGGTAACATTGCAGAGGAAGATGCCTTCGGTGCCGTCCACAACGATGACCTGCTGGAACTGAAAAATGAGGATCTTGCCACACAGATTCTGTTCGGTGCCGCAGAGCCGCCGCGTTTTCTTCTGTTTATTTCGCTGAATCAGATTGCACTGATTGACCGGAACAAATGGAGTGAAAAACGCTATTTGCAATTCGAATTAGAAGACATCTTTTCTCGCTTGGAACTCACAACCCTGCAAGCCATGGTCGTCCTACTGCATAAAGATTCCCTCTGCCCGGAAGACGGTTCTATTCTTCTAGATGAGTTAAACGAGCAGAGTCAGAAAAATGCTGCGGGTGTTTCACAGGATTTAAAATATGCCCTGCGTGAATGTATCGAACTTTTGGGCAATGAAGTCCTCCACGACATGCGAACCCGGCAGAAAATTAACCTAGAAGAGCATCCCGTGGATGCCGGACAGCTGACACTGGAGTGCCTGCGCTATATGTACCGGATGCTGTTCATACTGTTCATTGAGGCGCGGCCAGAATTGGGCTATGCTCCCATCCGTGAACTGAGTTATCTGAAAGGTTACTCGTTGGAAAGTCTGCGGGATATCGCCGACGCTGTCCGAGATGATGTGGATGAAGTGAGCGATGGCTATTATCTACATGAAACGCTGGCAAAACTTTATGACCTGATTTATAACGGTTATCCGGAAACGGAAGCCGAATTTCAAAAAGTAACCGGTGCCGACAGTATACACGATGTTTTTTTGATTGCTCCGCTCAAGGCGCATATCTTTGACCCGGAGTACACCAAGTTGATCAATGCTGCCAAACTGCGCAACAGCTGCATGCTGCGTATTATCGACTTAATGAGCCTGACACGTGCCTCCGGCAAACGCAATAGCCGCCGGGGGCGTATTTCCTACGCCAATTTGGGCATCAACCAAATGGGCGCGGTATACGAAGCTCTGCTCTCCTACCGTGGCTTTATCGCACAGCAGGATTTATACGAGGTCAAACGCGCCGGAGTTGACTTCAATGAACTGGATGTCGGCTATTTTGTTTCTGAATCTGATTTGGCACAATATACAGAAGAGGAACGCGTCCGCTATGCGTCTGGCAACAAAAAGGGCAAGTTGCGCATGTATGCCAAAGGCACATTCATCTACCGCTTGGCTGGCCGCGAACGGGAAAAATCCGCTTCTTACTATACGCCGGAAGTTCTAACCAAATGCCTTGTCAAATATGCCCTGAAGGAATTGCTGAAAGACAAATCTGCGGATGACATTCTGCATCTAACCATTTGTGAACCTGCCATGGGCAGCGCAGCATTCTTGAATGAAGCGATCAATCAGCTTGCAGAAGCCTATATTTCTCGTAAAGAGCAGGAAACCGGAGAGATCATCGGCTACGAAGAACGTTTTAACCAGCTGCAAAAGGTCAAAATGTTCATTGCCGACCGCAATGTATACGGCGTTGACCTGAACCCTGTGGCCGTGGAACTGGCCGAGGTTTCTCTTTGGCTGAACACCATTTATCCTAATGGATTTGTGCCGTGGTTCGGTACCCAGCTGGTCAACGGCAATTCCCTGATTGGTGCCCGGCGGCAGTGCTACCGCGTGAGTTCCCTGCAAGCCACCAGCAAAGGTCTGCGCTGGTATGAAAAAGCCCCGGAGCGTGTTCCCCTTGGCACCGAGCGCAAGCGCGGCAAGTTGTCCACACAAATCTATCATTTTCTGTTGGGCGACCCCGGTATGTGCAGTTATACCGACAAAGTCATCAAACAGCTGGAGCCTGCAAAAATCAAGTTTTTGAACACCTGGAACAAGGCATTTACTGCTCCTTACTGTGACGATGATATCGAAACGCTGAAAAAACTCTCCAAGACGATTGACAAGCTCTGGAAAGATCAGATTTCTCTGCGTCAGCAACTGAAGCAGCAGACGCACGACAGCCTGTCTGTGTTCAAATTCAATGATGATGAACCGGACTCCCATACTTCCATCCGCACCAAAGATCAGATGCTGCGCACCATGTACCGTTCCGAGAATGCCAAAAATGCTGGTGCTTATGCTCGTTTAAAATTTGCGATGGATTACTGGTGCGCCCTGTGGTTCTGGCCCATTGACAAGGCTGATCTTTTGCCCAGCCGCAGCGAATTTCTGAATGATATGTACATGATCTTGGTGGGGCTGTACTCCACCAACAGTGATTCCCAGCAGCTTTCCATGCTAGAAGATGCAGACGAAGAAGATACTGACATCCTGCTTCAGGTCAACTTGGACGAACTGTGCGCCCTTTTGCCCCGGCTGAGGCTGGCTCGCACAATAGCACAGCAGAATCACTTTATGCATTGGGAGCTGGAGTTTGCTGATGTATTTGCCGAGCGCGGCGGTTTTGACCTGATGATCGGTAACCCGCCGTGGATCAAGATCGAGTGGAACGAACAGGGCGTGCTGGCGGATGCCAATCCCATGTTTGCTGTAAAAAAACTGACCGCTACCCAGACCACCCATGAACGGCAGACGGCACTGGAAAATGCACATACGCACAGCATGTATTTTGCAGAGTATGAAATGCTTTCCGGCGAACAGAACTTTTTGAACGCCGTGCAGAATTATCCTGCCCTGAAAGGACAGCAGACGAATCTGTTTAAATGTTTTCTTCCACTCTCGTGGGAGAAAACGAATGAAAGCGGCATTGCCGCTTTCGTACACCCTGAGGGCGTCTACGACGACCCGAAGTGCACCACCATACACAATTTAGTCTAAATGTGTATGGTGGTCCACTGATGGTGTCATTCGACACCATCAGTAACCTCTACGATGCTAAAAGCATCGTAGAGTGTTACCAAGGCGAAGCCTCCGCGCCGATTCCAGGCATCAAGGATGCCAATGGCGACTGGAATATTACCGGCCATCCTGACCGTATCATTCATGTTACGCAGCGCGAATTGGAAGTTTTTGCCAAATTGTTTGATGGCAATGATAAGTGGCCGCAGGCACGGCTTCCCGTTTTGCACGTTCGAAGTTTAATTGGAGCCTTAAGTTGCATCGCAAGTCAGACGCAGTACATTTCTGATATAAAAACCGAAATTTTTGGCTCCGAAATGTGGCATGAAACAAATGCACAAAAAGATGGCACTATGGTTCGAAATGTACATTTTCCAGAAAGTCTTACTGATATGATTATTTCCGGACCTCATATTGCAGTTGCAAATCCTTGTTTCAAAACATCTCGAAGCATTTGTCGCCTTAACTCCGATTATGATAATATAGACTTAACTTCGATATCTGATTCATATTTACAACGTTGTAATTATCAGCCATATTGTGCGCCCGAAGAATATGAGGAACGTGCACCACTAACCCCATGGAATTGTAAAAACTATTACAGCTACCGCATTGCTATGCGAAATATGTTTAATCAAGGCGGAGAACGAACCTTAATGTCTGCCATTATTCCGCCGAAAGTCGGCCATGTTCACGCTGTTTACGAACTCGGCTTCAAAAATGATGTTGACACAGCACTAATGAGTGGTCTGATGGAATCTATTCCGTATGATTTCTACATAAAAGCAACCGGAAAGGGCTCTGGAGGCATCGGCGTTTTAGGCGGCCTTCCGATTATCCGCAGTATTTATAGTATCCGTATCATCCTTACCACTTTACTGCTTAATTCGCTCAATGAATATTACGCTCCCCTTTGGAAAAAATGTTGGAATGTTGTCTGGCCTTTCACTACTTGGTCCAAATCCGACCCTCGCCTCTCCCCTGCTCGCTTCACTTCTTTGACCTCGGAGTGGACATGGGACACGCCCTTGCGCACGGACTATGAGCGGCGGCAGGCTCTGGTAGAAATTGATGTACTTACCGCCATGGCACTGGGCATGACCCTGCAGCAGCTCAAGACCATTTACCGCATCCAGTTCCCCGTGCTGCAAAGCTATGAGGCCGATACATGGTACGATGCCAATGGCCGCATTACATTTACCAACAACCGCAGCCTGACCGGTGTAGGCTTCACCCGCCCGGAGTGGGAAAATGCCGGTGCTGTGCAGCCAATCAAGCGCGGCGATGCTCCGTGGGACGGTATTATGAAGCATGCTCCGGCCGGTTATGTGTTTGCCCGTACCATTACGGATGACACCATGCCTGGCGGCCCGGTACAGCGCACCATTGAGTATGCAGCACCCTTTGACCGCTGTGACCGGGAGCAGGATTATGAAACCGCGTGGAAGTTCTTTGAGGAAAAGTATAAAGAATAATAGGCCTATAATTTGATTGGAGGCATCAAGTTGTCCAAGAAAAAAGAGTGTTCCAACCTTGAAACACGCACTATGAATGTCACCATGTCCCAAGATGACTTCAAAAAATTAGATAGCGGTGAACTGCGCTCCAATCATGGACTCCGCGATAGTTCTGGTCATATTAAGGCTTCTCTTGATATTTCTTATATTTCAGAAAATGAACTTCCTCAACGTGAGGTAGTCCGCACGGAAACCGTATATAAAGAGTCTCCTGTCCCATCCCCCACGGCGCAGGCTCTTACTGGAACCACAATGGAAATTTTGGGCGACATCCTTAGCGACCCAGAAGTTAAAAAGTCCATTTCTGACCTTATTCACGTACTCTGGCACTATAAGGTACAACCAAAAATTCAAGATACTATTGATAGAATCAAAGGCATCTCACAACCGCAACCCCCTCGCTCTGAACAAGTTTTTCAAACAAAAGCAGAACAAATTCTATCTTCACAAACTATTGTTCCGGATTCAAAAGATACTTCATTTGAGCCTATTCCTGTCACAAATGAACAGGCTGCATTTTTGTTAGCCAAGACTAAAGAATCCGCATCCGAATTAACCCGATTGATTTATCTTCTTTCCAATATCGTAGTCAAGGATGATATAACAGCCGAAGAATACAGTCTGGAGCAATCTTATATTAAAGAGTTGCTCAGTGAATCCTCTGTGTCAACGATGACTTTTCTTCTTCAAAATCGTCAACTTGGTATTATTGACGATAAAACCGCACTTCTTTTTTCTGATGTTCTTGAGGGATATGTCGGTGACGGTCAACAGCGCATTCCTCTCTCCATCGACAAGATATCCAATCAATAATTATAGGAGTATATTGCGATATGTTACCCTCAATTCTTGCCAGCCAACTCGAAAAAGGCATTGGTGATTACATCGAAACTACATTTCCCATGAGCAACGCTCCCTTCAAAGGTTCCGTTGCAGAAATGCTTGCTCAGAAAGGCTCTGTTTATCATGAACCTTATCTTGCCGTGCGTCTGCCCTTCCGTGTTGCAAAGGAAATGCCAACCTGCTTTGAGGCAATTCACCCTGCATATCTTCCCTATGTTCATCAGCAAAAAGCGTTTGAACGACTGACTGGCAATGACGGCCGTTCTACACTGATTGCAACCGGCACAGGCTCCGGCAAAACTGAATGCTTCTTGTACCCCATTCTGGAATACTGTTACCAGCACCGTGGGGAGTCTGGCATCAAGGCGCTGATCATCTATCCTATGAATGCCCTTGCCACCGATCAGTCCAAGCGAATTGCAGAACTGATTCATAACAGTCCCGAACTGCGCGGCAATGTAACTGCCGGTATGTATGTTGGCGGTCTGGAACGCACTCCGTCCCGCACCATGAGTGAGCATGGCATCATTACTGACCACGAGACTCTGTTGAACAGTCCGCCGGATATCCTGCTGACCAACTATAAAATGCTGGACTATCTGCTTGTGCGCCCCAAAGATGCCCTGCTTTGGAAGCAGAATAATCCAGAAACGCTAAAGTACATTGCAGTGGATGAGCTGCATACCTTTGATGGTGCACAAGGCACCGACCTTGCCTGCCTGCTGCGCCGTCTCAAGCGCCGCCTTGGTATCTATGATGGGTACCTCTGCTGCATTGGCACCTCTGCTACCATGGGTTCCAAGGAAAATAACGGTGCCATCCTGAATTATGCCGAGGAGATCTTTGGTGAGCCATTTGAACGAGATGCCGTCATCACCGAGGATCGGCTCAGTGCCGATGAGTTTTTTGCTGGACAGTCGACCTCATTCTTTGCCTTGCCTTCCGCAGATCAGACTGCACAGCTGGTAGCTCTTGCCGAAGAGGACGATCCTTCCGCCTATCTTCAGTGCGCGGTAAAGGCATGGTTCCCGGATTTTTCGCAGGACGTTCTATCCGACAGTGGCCGCATTGAACTGGGCCGGGTTCTTCTGCAGCATGTATTCCTACAGTCTGTTCTACACCTAACGGAGGGCAATTACTATCAGGTTTCCCGCATTGTGGAAGCGTTGGCACCACATTATCCGGCACTGAATGAATTATCCGATGCTTCTGCCGCGCTCAACTCGCTCTTTGCACTGGTTTCTCATGCGCGCACCGGTAAGCCGCGAAAATTACGCCCGTTCCTGAATGTACAGGTGCAGCTTTGGATCCGGGAACTGCGGCGCATCGTTGCCAAGGTCGATGCGGAGCACATCACTTATAAAATTGCGCATGATCTGAACCGACAGCAGGCCAAACAGCACCTGCCCGTTGTCAACTGCCGTGACTGCGGCATCACCGGCTGGGTCACGATCCTGAACGAGCGTCAGAACGCCACCATTGTCAATCTTGAAGCGTTTTACAACCAATATTTTAAAGCAGATGAAAAAGTCGTGATGCTTTTCCCTCATCCGCATGAAAATGTTCCCACCGGAATGCTGCCTGCACGCATCTGTCCAGACTGCCTGCAGGTAAAACTGGGGATCGACGGCAGCAGCGAATGTGCCAGCTGCGGCACCCGCATGGTGGACATTCTGATTCCCAGTCCGATTCGGACAACCGGCCCGAAGCAGCATAAGCAGTACATCTGCCCCTGCTGCGGCAGCCGCCGGGGACTTTCTCTGATGGGTGTACGCAGTGCCACGGAGATCAGTGCCAGTATTTCTCAAATGTTCGCTTCCCGCTTCAACGATGATAAAAAGACGCTTGCCTTTTCCGATAATGTGCAGGATGCTGCTCATCGCGCTGGATTTTTCAATTCCCGCACCTGGCGGTTTGGTCTGCGCACGGCAATTCAGCGTTATTGCGCAGAATGTGGTTCAGGTCAAAGCCTTGCTGATTTTCAGGCCGGGTTTGTGGATTACTGGCACCTGCACATGACCGATGAAGAATTTGTCAGCTTTTTTATTCCGCCCAATCTAACCTGGAAGCGTGCATACGAAGAAATGACGCAAAATCGTAAGCTCAGTGATGACAAGCAGGCGCATATTTTGATGCATGAGATTGAGCAGCGCATCCAGTATGAAATCATGCTGGAATATGGTCTTACCAGTAAAATTGGACGCACTCTGGAACGGTCGGCTTGCTCGGTTCTTTCCTTTTCTCCTGAGGATATTGAGCAGATTGCTGCAGCAGTCCAGCTGCGTGTTGTTAACGAACTGGGTATCATGTCTCGGGAAGACCGCATAATCTTTCAGCGCATGGTCATCGGTTGGCTGAATCTACTCCGGTGCAATGGTGCTTTTAAAGATGTTGTTTTTGATGAGTACACCATCAATGATGGCAAAAGCTATATGCTTTCAAACGACCGCAATCGCTGGCTGCCCGGTCAACAATCCGGGCGTAATATTCCTCGTTTTATAGCTGAATACCTTGGAAAAAGCCATCCTACTTCTGAGTTTGATTTACCATCTTCGCGCCGTTACACAGACTGGATTGCTTTCTGCTGCACAGAATCAATTCTTGACGAGCTCAATTTCCGTGCTATCAGCAAGCTGATTCTGGAAGAATCTGTGAAGAACGGCATTGTCGTATCTGTGCCTTCTTCCGCAAACTATAAAGTCTATGGCCTGAACAAGAGCCGTGTCTTCCTTACAAACGATGTTATCCAGCTGCGCTGCGAACATTGCGGTGCGGTGTATTCGTTTTCTGCCGAAAGCCTGCCGCTGTGGGAAAATGCGCCCTGTCCTCGGTCTGCCTGTGGCGGTAAACTTGTCGAATATAAATCATCCGGCATCAATTACTATGGCCGACTTTACAGCACCGGCGATCTGGCGCGCATCAATGCACGGGAGCATACTGGCCTGCTGGAACGCCCAGATCGTGAGCAACTGGAGAAGGATTTTAAGCGTAGCAAGGAAAATCGTTCCAACTGGGACCCCAATGTTCTCTCCTGTACCCCCACTTTGGAAATGGGTATTGATATTGGTGACCTTTCCACGGTCATCCTGTGCAGTATGCCGCCTGCACAAAGTCAGTTTCTGCAGCGTGTTGGCCGTGCCGGACGCAAAGACGGCAATGCTCTGACCTTGGCAATTGCAAATGCGCGGCCACATGACCTCTATTTTTACGCAGATCCTTTAGAGATGATCTCCGGTTCGGTCACACCACCAAAAATCTTCCTGCGCGCTTCCGCTGTATTGGAACGGCAGTTCATGGCTTTTTGCATGGATTCTTGGGTGCGGAAAGGCATTCCTGATGATGCTATCCCCGATAAGGTCGGTATTATTCTGAAGAAACTGGATGCGCGGCCTTCCGATATGTTCCCTTTCAATTTTCTCAACTACGTGCAGAGTACACTTTCCCGGCAGATCAACTCTTTTGTCCAGATGTTTTCCGCTTATCTGGACGAAAGCTCCAAGGAAGAGCTGCAAATATTTGCCCGCGGCACTGGAACCACAGAAAGTTCCATGCACATTAAAATTCTGGATGCCTTTGAAAGTTTGAAGAAGCAGCAAAACAGCCTGCACAACAGCGTAAATTCCCTGAAGGTCATGATCCAGCAGCTGGAAAACAAGCCCAAAGACAGTTCTTACGACGAAGAGATCAAGGAACTAAAGGGCGAGGAAGCGGCTCTATTGACCGTTTTGCAGGAGATCAGCAAAAAGAACGTTTTCAACTTCTTGTCCGATGAGGGATTGCTGCCCAACTATGCTTTTCCGGAGGCTGGGATCATTCTGCGGGCGGTTCTCTACCGAAAGTCCGATGAGGAACTTCCGTCTGCCCGAAAAAAGTATGAAAAGCTCGTCTATGAATACAACCGCTCCGCTTCCTCTGCCCTCAGTGAGTTTGCACCGAGCAACAGTTTCTATGTGGATGGTCGCAAACTGACGATCGATCAGGTAGACCTGACAACTGCTCAGAGTGCCCTTTGGCGTCTGTGTCCAAACTGCTCTCATGCGCAGCTTGAAACAGCTGGCCGGAACACAGCAGCCTGTCCTCAATGCGGAAGCCCCGCTTGGGCCGATTCCGGTCAGATGCGCAACATGCTGAAAGTGCAGATGGTCTACTCTAACATGGACTACGCCAAGAGCTTGATTAGTGATGAAAGCGACGACCGCTCTAATATCTTTTATTGCAAGCAGCTCCTTGTAGACGTAGATAAGGACCATGACATCTCCTGTGCCTATCGCATGGACAATGAGGAATTTCCCTTTGGTTACGAATTTGTCCGTAAAGCAACGCTGCGGGAGATCAACTTTGGCGAGAGTGACCTGACAGGTGAAAAGTTATCGATTTCTGGTGTCGAGGAAGTGCGCAAAGGGTTCCGGATCTGCAAATATTGTGGTAAGATTCAGACTGACAGCAAGCCGAATAACCACAGCTATTCCTGTAAGACACGCAAAATCCCTGCGCTCTCACAGGCCGATGCCTATGAAGAATGTCTGTTTCTGTATCGTGAATTCAGCACAGAGGTTCTCCGACTTCTGATTCCCGCTACGACGATGAACTCTTCTTCCGTCCGGATGGAATCCTTTGTTGCGGCCTTCATGCTTGGTATGAAAGAATATTTTGGCAATGTCGATCACCTCCGGGCTGCTGTCAGCGAAGTACCCGTCCCGGATGCCGACTATCGCAAACAGTATCTCGTGATCTACGATTCGGTTCCCGGCGGCACGGGATATCTGAAGCAGTTGATGCATGAAAAAGATTCTTTGATTCAGATTTTTGAAAAAGCCCTTCATGTTATGGAAACCTGCTCCTGCAAAGACGATCCGCAGAAGGACGGCTGCTATCATTGCCTATATGCGTATCGCCAGAGCCAGCAGATCGGTAATATTTCGCGTGCAACTGCCATTCGGCTGTTGAAAACGATTCTTTCCGGTAAAGACCATATCCAAAAAATCGATATGATCAGCAGTATTCCTGTAAACCCGCTGTTTGAAAGCGAATTGGAATCGCGCTTTTGGGAAGCGATCCGTCTAAAAGTTGGTGCTGCAAATATCAGTGACACCGTAAGAAACGGAAAACACAGTTATTATCTCAAACTGAAGCACTCTGCTTGGGAACTTGAACCTCAGGTTTCACTGGGTCCAAGCAACGGTGTATCCGTTCCCTGTAAACCAGATTTTGTGTTCTGGCCTGTAGCCGCGCCCGGACACAAGCCCCTAGCGGTGTTTACGGACGGCTTCCTATATCACAAGGATATCGTTTCCGATGACACCATCAAACGTGAAGCACTCCGCCGCAGTGGGCAGTTCCGGGTCTGGTCCCTGAGTTTTAAGGATGTTCAGAACGTTTTTATCCCGCAGGGGGATTACGCCACTTCTGTTTTAGCGGTCGAAAAAATGCCGCTCGGCAAGGTGATGTACCGTTCCGAAGTACGAAAGCTCCATGCAGAGGTACTTGATCCTGCAAAGCTTTCTGCGTTTGACCTCTTGATTGCCTACCTGAATCTGCCGGATGCCGAAACGATCTTCCACGCACAGGCACACGCTTATGCACTTTCTCTGCTGTATCCGGCATTCATCAAGAACAATGCGGCATTCGATCAATGGCATCAGGTCTTTCAGGATGTGAACGATCAATTGCATTTTACAGATTCCAGTTTCCGCTTTGGGCTGACCGCTTATGGAGCGTGGGTCCCTCGTGCTGTAAATTCTCATCTGGCTCTCTATGCAGGCATTTCCGCTGCATCCATGAAAGCAGATGGTGCTGTTACCGTCTTTGCCGTCCTGAACGATGACAAGAACAGCCGCACAGATAAATACGAACCGGAGTGGAACGGTTTCTGGCAGTTTTTCAATCTGATGCAATTTGCCTCAGAATTTGCTGCCGTTTCTTCTACCGGGCTCAGGCGCATGGACTATCTCGCACTTCCCGTTTCCCAGAGCAGCTGTTCTTCGGCGGAAGCCTCTTCCACACCCGATTCCGGATGGAATTCCATCGGTGAATTGCTATTTGACGAAGATGCGAAAGCATTCGCTGCCTTGGCACAGAAAAGCGGTATCCCAGCACCTGCTGAAGATTTCATTGGATTTGAGGCAGCTGGTGCAGATGGAAATGTCATCGCAACGATTGAAATTGCTTGGCCGGACAAGAAATTGGGATTTATGACTTTTGAACAGTCCATTGATCGAGAAAAGATGGAGCATCTCGGCTGGAAAATATACACCGCAGCCGATCTATCTGGTCTTGATTTAAGCAATCTATTGGGAGGAAAGAACGTATGACAACTGCAAAAGTCGCAATTTCCGCTGATTTTTTGACGGCCTTTGCACACCTTCCCCGTCAGGTGCAGGGCAAAGTTACCGAACTTGTCAACAAATTCCGGAATGACCCTGCTTCGCCGGGAATTCACTACGAAAAGATAAACTCTTGTATCGATAAAAAAATATATTCCATTCGTATCGATGATGCCTACCGCGGCATTGTCGTTCGTCAATCCGAAGTTTATCTGCTTTTATGGGTCGATCATCACGATGAGGCCTACCAGTGGGCCGCCCGAAAACGCTGTGAAGTAAACCCGAACACCGGTTCACTTCAGGTTTTTGATGTACAAACGGTTTCCGAACCGATCGCAGCACACAGTCAGCCGCTTCTGTTTTCTGCTTTCAAAGACGCGGATCTGCTTCGGCTGAGTGTTCCTGAAGCGCTGCTGCCTTATGTCCGCAGCTTTGAAACAAAAGAACAGTTTTATCAGGCGCGATCTTCCTTCCCGGCAGATGCATACGAATATCTCGCCTGGCTTGCAGAAGGCTTTTCCATGGAAGAAGTTCTGGAACTTGCTAACGAAGAATGCAATACCTCTCCCGCAGCACAGGATTTGTCGGCAGCATTGGAACAGCCCATTACCATGCGGTCCTTTGTCGTCGTGGAAGGGGAAGACGAACTGCGCCGCATCATGGCTGCACCGCTTGAAAAATGGCGTGTTTTTTTACATCCGGCTCAGCGAAATCTGACGCAGAAAAATTACTCTGGCCCTGTTCGTGTTCTGGGTGGTGCAGGAACGGGAAAAACGGTTGTCGCTCTGCACCGCGCTAAATATCTGGCATCTCAATGCACCGGGCAGCAGCGTATTCTTTTTACGACCTATACGGCGAACCTCGCCGCAGATATTCAGGAAAATCTCCGCAAGATCTGCTCGATCGAGGAACTACGCAAAATTGAAGTCATTCATCTTGACGCATGGGTCAGCCGCTTTATGCGCGAGTCCGGCTTTTCTTTCCAGATCGGCTACGATGACGCCTTGGCTCCTATATGGGAAAAGGCGCTCTTTCTTGCAAACACGGAACTGCCTTACGACGTTTCTTTTTATCAGGAAGAATGGAATCGGGTCGTGATTTCACAGGAGGCGATTACGCGTGACCAATATCTGAAAGCCTCCCGAAACGGCCGCGGCACACGGCTGGACCGCAGAAAGAGGCTTCTTGTATGGCAGGTTCTGGACAACTACCAAAATCTGATGAAAGAGCATCAGATTCGCGACATCAATACTGCCATGTATGAGTGCACAAAACTTTTACAGGGCAGCAGTGTAAAATCGCAGTATGCCCATATCATTGTAGACGAAGGACAGGATCTAAGCGATAACGCATATCGCCTGATTCGTGCTCTGGCCGGCCCGGAACACGCAAACGATCTTTTTATCGTGGGTGATGCGCATCAGAGGATCTATCGGAATCGGCCTATCTTATCGAAATGCGGTATCAATGTCCGCGGCCGAAGCAGTATTTTAAAGATCAACTATCGCACCACAGAGGAGATTCGGCATAGTGCATTCTCCTTCTTAGAGGACCTCTCTTTTGACGATTTGGATGAAAGTACCGATAGCGGAACCCAATGCCAATCTTTGACCCACGGAGAACCTCCTATCATTCGGAATTTCCCGGATGCAAACGCAGAATTCAACTTCATTTATACTGAAATCCGGAAGCTACAAAATTCTGGTATTTTGCTAAAGGAGATTTGCATCGTTGCGCGTACAAAGAACCTTACAAACGATTATCTGTCCCTGCTGACAAAGGCCAGCATCCGTTCTTACGCAATCAAACGGAATCAACCTGACAATCGAAACTTTGATGGAATTCGTGTCGCAACCATGCATCGTGTGAAGGGGCTCGAATTCAAATACGTCTTTATTGCTGCCCTCAATCACCGCGTTGTTCCTCTAGCTGCTGCCATCAATCACATGGATCCAATCTCCGAAAAAGAATCCATCACATCCGAAAAATGTCTGCTTTATGTGGCTATGACACGCGCGCAAAAGGGAGTTTACATCACAAGCTATGGTACTTGCTCTCAGTTCCTACATCAATCTGACTGAAATACTTTCTATATGTAATTCCTCTACTTCTTTTTGTTGAATTTTTGGCCTACCCATGGTAATATTGAATTACCATTACAAGGAGGATTTCCTATGAAACTCACAAGCCTCTATGTGCATGACTTCAAGGGCTATAGAGAACATCAATTTGATTTGCTGGGAAAAAGCACCGTCCTTTTCGGTGTAAACGGTGCTGGCAAATCAACCGTTCTGACAGCCATTAATTATTTAATGTGGCCAGTTTTGAACCGTTTAAGCAACACTCAGGGAATTGCTTTCCGCTCCTTAAATACAGAATCTGTTCATGCTGGCTTTGGAATGATGAACCTTGGTGCTGATTTCAGCCTGGCTGGTGAAACCTTGTCTTTAAGAAAAGATTATATTAAAGCCAAGCCCGGAAAAGCTCCACGAGTAATTCCATACAAGGATTTATACGATTCTTTTGTTGAAAAATTTACAGCAACTTATCTCTCTGAGGGATCAGAAAACAATATGCCCATTTTCGTCAATTATGGAACCAATCGTTCCGTCCTTGACATTCCTCTTAGAATTCGTACCAATCATGAATTTTCGCAGCTGGCAGCTTTAGAGCGAGCCAGCGAGAATGAATTGGATTTTCGTTCCTTTTTTGAGTGGTTTCGCAATCAGGAAGACATCGAAAACGAAACAAAAACAGAAACCAAAAATTTCGATTATGAGGATGTTTCTTTAGGGTGTGTCCGCACAGCTGTCTGTTCTATGTTGGATAATGTCTCCGACCTAAAAGTTAAACGTAGTCCCCTGCGCATGACAGTCAAGAAGAATGGTCTAGAAATGCGCGTTGATAATCTTTCTGATGGTGAGAAATGTACCCTCGCTCTCTTTGGTGACTTAGCTCGTCGTATTGCTCTGGCTAACCCTTCTCGCAGCAATCCACTTGAGGGAGAAGGTATTGTACTCATCGATGAGATTGAACTTCATATGCACCCTTCTTGGCAGCGAAAAATTCTCGGTGCATTAAAAAGTACTTTTCCGAACATTCAATTTATCATCACAACGCATTCTCCTCAAGTAATAAGCGAAGTAGATGACAGTTACAATCTTTTCGGTCTGAAGCAGGAAAATGACGATGTAATCGTTAAACCCTATAATGTGCATGGATGGGATACCAACGGAATTCTGCATAGCGTAATGCATACCACTGAGCGTCCCGAAAATGTTGTAAGAGCATTTGAAGCATTCGATAGCGCCATCGAATGTAACCTTGAAGAAGCATCTAAAATTCTTCAGTATCTGAAAGAAACTGTTGATCCCAACGATCCAAAGTTGACAGAGTGTGAAGTTCGTTTCGATTTGGAGAATCGCTGAGGATTAACTATGATTAAAATCAATAAAGGTATTGAGCCTGTAGAGCTTACGAAATACAAACAACAGCCTAATGCATCCTACCGAGATATGCATGGTGCTCCCTCAGGAAAAAGTAATTCCGATGGAACTCCCATCGATGTTTATACTATAGTTCTGAATCGTCTAATTCAGGAACAAGGGTGTATTTGTGCTTATTGCATGTGTCGAATTCCAGAAAAAGGAAAGAAAGCAACGATTGAGCATATTGACCCACAGAGTGCCACTTCTGAAGAGAAAGCCTTAGATTATCGGAACATGCTTGCTGTATGTAATGGAAATCGTGATGCTCACAATGACAAAGAAAAATCCTGCGATGCACATCGCAAAAATGCTCCTTTAAGCGTCAATCCATTAAAATCAGATACATTATCTTCTCTCAAATATCTATCCAATGGCGAAATAACTGCCTCTGACGATGCTATTAAGAAAGACCTCTGTGATACTCTCAATCTAAACTGCTCAGAAAGACGCATCCCGGAAAACAGAAAGGCCGCCTTAACTGCATACCTTCGGGTCTTTGTCGCCAAACATCCCACCGGCGATATTAAAGAATCTTGCCGACGGGAGTTAGAAAAATATCAACAGGAATCCCCCAAAATGCCATACGTTGGTATTATTTTGGATTGGCTTACTCGCCATACCCAATAGTATACCTCTTACATCTCTTATTGAGCATTGGGGCAGTGGTATTCCGTGCATCATGGGAAAAGTCAAAGCCTATGGTCTTCGAGATCCAGAATTTATCGGCGGTGAAGTTGATTTGCGTATCAATATCTATCATAACCAACTGAATGCCGCCAGTGCTGCTCAGGACATTCCTCAGCATATGTGAGTGCCGACAAACAATGAGCAGTGCCGAGAAAGTGCCGACAAATGAACAAAAGCGGCAAATTTACAACTATGTCCTCGAAAACCCATCCATTACAACTACCCAAGCTGCTACTTTGTTAAACATCGGGCAGCGTCGCGCACGAAACCTTTTGATTAAAATGGTAGATGATCGGTGGCTAAATAAGGAAGGTGCTTCTCGCAGCACTGTTTATGTAATCAACCATGACACTGTGTAATGTTCCTCTGTTCCCCAGAACGACCGCTCAATCTGCTCTTTCCTCCCCTTTCCCTCACACCCACATCGCATTGTTCCCAAGAACGAAGCCTGAAAATGTACGATTATGACATCAATTTGCAGGTGTCGAGCCATTGCGAATGTATCACGGCATTAACCCGCATGAAACCTTGATTTCTAGCACTTTCAAGGTTTGAAGAGCAGTAATTTTCCACCTTTGAACCGGCTCCAGATCAGTCAGAATAATCTTCACCGTCTCATAGAACTGCAAACAAGAAAACCGCCCTGCCGTATAGCTACGACAGAGCGGTTTTCTGCTGTATGGACTCGAAGGGAGTCGAACCCTCGACCTTTCGGATGCGAACCGAACGCTCATCCCAACTGAGCTACGAGCCCTTAACTGTCCTCTGACCACTAGAGCCAGAGGACATCGTTCATTTTGACTTTATTATTTTACTGCTTCTGGAATCATTTGTCAAGAGTTTCTACCTTCCGGCGAAGCAGACTCATGGGGGGCAGCTCCGGGGTGGGGATGGTGTACTTTTCCATGGCGTGGGGGGTGGATTCCACGCTCTCCCCTGCCTCGTTTTTGATCCACTCCGGGTGCAGCGGGATGCTGCGCCCATCTGGGCAGAGCACCTCCAGCGTATCCCCAAGGCTCCATTTGCCGCGCTGCTGGCAGGAGGCAACACCATTCTCCCAGCTTTCCACAGTGCCCACAAACTCCCACTCACGGATATAAGTAGCGCTGTCGGTTGCCTGACGGGCCTGCTCGCGGCCAAAGTAGAAGCCCGGGGAGTAGTGCCGGTGGCTGGTACGGGTCAGCTCGGCCAGAACGTCATCGCTCAGCTCAAAGTTATCGTTGAGCGGGTCGGCCAGATACTGATCCAAAGCCTTGCGGTAGGCGGCGGTGACGCTGGCGACATAGTAGAACGTCTTGGCGCGGCCCTCGATCTTCAGGCTGTCCACACCTGCCTTGCAGATGAGGTCGATGAAGGGAGCGGTGCACAGATCGTTTGCATTGAGGATATAGCTGCCGTTCTCATTTTCGCCGATCTCATACAGCTGGCCCGGGCGGGTCTCCTCGCTCAGGTAATACTTCCAGCGGCAGGGCTGGGCGCACTGGCCCCGGTTTGCATCCCGGCCTGCCATGTAATTGGAGAGCAGGCACCGGCCCGAAATGCTCATGCACATGGCTCCGTGGACAAACGCCTCGATCTCCAGCTCCGGCGGGGTCTTATCGCGCAGGGTGGCGATATCCTGCAGGCTCATCTCACGAGCCAGCACCACACGCTTTGCACCCATGTTGTAAGCGGCACGCGCAGCGGCCCAGTTGGTGATGCCGGTCTGGGTGGACATGTGGACATCGATCTCCGGAGCGAACTGCTTACAGGCTTCCAGCACGCCCAGATCGGCCACGATAAAGGCATCCACACCGGCGGCAGCAGCAGCCTTGATGGCTTCGGGCAGGCGGTCAGCTTCCTCATTGGTGGGCAGCGTGTTCATGGTCAGATAGACCTTGCGGCCGCGGGCATGGGCGTAGATCACACCCTCGGCCAGCTGCTCCGGCGTAAAATTGGCAGGAGCCGACCGCATACCGAACTCCGGCAGGCTGCAATAAACAGCGTCTGCTCCATAGTTGATGGCATAACGCAGGCGTTCCAAGTCGCCTGCCGGGGCCAGCAGTTCCGGGATCTGTAACATAAAATCGTCCTCTCTTTTTAGCACCCTCTCTGTCATCGCTGACGCGATACCGCCTCACCGGATCGGTTTCTGCAAACCTGACTCCGGAGCCGCAGTTGGCTCACCCCTTGGGAGAGCTGTCAGCGAAGCCGACTGAGAGAGACTTACTTCTTCAAACTCTGATTGACTTCAGCCGCTTTCCGGCAGTTGGCCTGATGTTCAGCATAGGTCTTGGCGTAATAGTAGTGACCGGAAAGGTCCGTAACAAAGAAATAGCAGTCCCTGACTTCCTCATCACACTGAGGTGCCAGAGCAGCCCGAATCGCGGCAAGGCCCGGGTTCGAGATGGGCCCGGCGGGCAGGCCGGTGCAGGTGTAGGTATCGTAGGCATTCCGGATGTTCTCGGGGATATCCTCCCAGCCGCCATAATACGGAGCCACCCAGTTCCAGAGGTAGTTATTGTCCTCATCGCTCTGGACATAGCTGGATGTGTTGCTCTGGAGTTTGGGGTAAGGCGAACCCTCGGCCAGACGGTTGCGGAACACCTGCGCCACATTGGAATCCTGATCGTTGCCCGCTTCCTCTTGCACAAAAGAGGCCAGTGTGATGACCTCGGGCAGGGTCAGCTCCTGCTTTTCCAGTTCCCTGTACATCTCGTCCGTAAACTGCTTATCGAAGTGTGCATAGAACGTTGCAACATAATGATGCACGGTATCGTCCGTCAAAAACTCATAGGTGTCCGGAAAGAGGTAGCCCTCACACTTCATAAAGCGATTGGGGGCATCGGCATCGTCCGGGACATACTGCCAGAAGGTGTACTCACTGAAATCTCCGGTGTTGGCTTCTTCCAGAAACTCCTCGGCAGTACACAGACCGGCTTCCTCCATTTTCTGGGCAATGGCAATGGCGGTGGTACCCTCCGGGAAAGTCAGACGCACCGAATCCGCCTTGGCATACGTGGACAGCTCTGCGATCAGGCCATCGTAGGAATATCCGCCGGTTTGCAGCGTAAAATCACCGTACTGCAGTTTTCCGGCGGCGCCCTTGTGCCCCACATACCAGCGGAACAGATAGGCCGAACGGATCACTCCAGCCTCCTTCAGCTCCTTTGCGATGGCAGCAACGCCGCTGCCCTGGGGAATGCTGACGGTCACCTCTGCACCGGGCTTTCCTCCATTGCCGTTGATTTCGTTATACGCAAACACGCCTGCTGCACCGACTGTCAGTACCAGCAGCAACAGTACGGCCAACAGGATCTTCAGCGCACTGCCTTTTTTCTTTTTCTGGTGTTTCTCTGCCATATCCACGTTCCTTTCAGTCCATCATCAGGCGCATGTAGCTCTCCGAAACATCAAAAGGTTCTCCTTCAAAGCGGATGAGGCCATACTCCTGTCGGGTCCCCTCGCCCAGGAACAGATTCTGGGCAGCCCCCACCGTGATGACAGCCTTTTCCACAATGACCTCTTTCTCCCGGGCGGCTTCCATCAACACCTCGGCAGCACGGTCATTTTCCGCCATCATCTCCACAAAGTAAAGGGTATCCTCCCTGCGGAAATAGATGCCGTAGCCCTGCTCACTGGATACGATGGTCGCGCCACGGGAATACAGGTCCCGCAGAACTTCCCCCATCTGCTCCGGCGGCAGCTGAACGGTGTCGGGCCAGTATTTTGCCCGCAGCTCGCAGAGTTTTTTCGCCGTCACGGAATCGAATTCCGCCTGGCTCCACAGGTTGCGCTCCACCTCCCGGGGCAGGCAGCGCAGGGCAAAGGCTTTCTGGAAGCCTTTATCCTGCAGCAGCGTTGATTGTTCCGGGCTGGCGGGCACTGCCACCACAAAGCCTGCGCCCCGCAGTTTCTGCTGGGCGCACAGGGTATCCACCAGGCCCGCAAGGAGCAGGCTGCCCTGCCCGCACAGACCGAACAGATAGCTACCCGGGCGGCCCTGCAGGGTCACCGGCACAGCCAGTGCCACAGCCTCAATGTGGTCGTTTTCCTCCGCGACGTAGACATTCTGCACCCCGGCAAAGCGCTCCACAGCGCCACGGACAAACTCCTCCGTGTCGCCGCGCTGGGCCTGCCACAGGGCCAGCACCTCCGCCCAATCGGACGGCTGCATCAAACGGTACATGATATAGGATGCCTCCTTTTGTTTCAAATAACAGCGAGAGCAAGCGTTCTGACCTCTTCCTGAATATCCTCAATGCTCCGCATCTTCTCCCCTGCCGTGCAGTGGACGGTATCCCAGCCGAGGTGTGCGGCACAGTATTCTGCCGCCCGGCGGCTGCGGGCCAGATATTCGGTGTCCTTTTCATGGACATCCTTCTTAGTCTCGTCGCCATGGTAGCGGGCAGTCATCAGCCGCTGGCTCACCGCCGGGTCAACCTGCAGATAGATCACCTTATCCGGTGCAGGCAGGCCCAGCAGGTGGTATTCATAGTCAAAAAGCCACTGCAGGAATGTGTCCCACTGCTCCGGCGGGAGCTTCGAGCACTGATGCACGGCATTGGAGGTGGTGTAGCGGTCAGCGATCAAGATGCCGCCTTCCTCGTAGAACTCGCCCCAGTCTGACTTATACCCCGCGTAGCGGTCCACCGCATAAAAACTGGATGCCGCGTAGGCGTTGACATCGTCAGGCTTGTCACCAAACTGCCCGGCCAGATACATCTTGACCAGCGCACTGGAATCACTGTCATAATCCGGGAAGGTGATCTCTCTTACCAGATGATCCGTCACCGTCAGGTGCTTTGCCAGCAGCTTAGCCTGCGTGCCCTTGCCGCTGCCGTCCAGCCCTTCCAGAACGATCAGCTTGCCCTTGCTCATACACCAGCCTCCTGCTTGATGGCCTCATATTTTGCGCGGACTTCGGCAGTTCTGCCGCAGCACATCCTGCCTTCGGGGCAGGGGCCGCTGACGCAGGCCGGGCCGGCCTTGGCAAAGATATGGGGTGCCACCGGGTAGACCAGCCGGAACATTTCCTCGGCCAGCTGACGGATCTCCCACTGGGCACGGGAGCAGCAGCGCAGATGGAAGAAATTCTGCAGACTGCGGGCGTTCATGGTCACGACCATCTTCGTCTCGCAGGCGTTGGGCAGCACAAAACGGGCATCCTCATTGGCCTGTTTGGAGGCCTTGGCGCGGGCCTGCTTTTCCGGCATCCCCTCCGCCATCAGGCGGGCAGTGTGGCCGTCCTCCAGCTTTTTTGCAAGGTCCAGGTAGCGCTTCGCATCCTCATCCATGCTCTCAAGAAAGGCTGCCTTTGCCTCAGGGATGGCCTCGATCTCCGGCGGGATGACATAGTGGAAGTCGTCCAGCCGGACATACCGCTGGCTCTGGACACTGAAGGATGCGATACGGTGCCGGGTGATCTGGGCCAGCAGGGTGCGGCTCACACCCTCAATGCCAAAGGTGAAGCTGGCATGTTCAATGGGACTGGCATGGCCCAGGTCGCTGAGCATGGTCAGGAACTTGGCCGTTTTCTCCTCAGTCAGGCCGTCCAGCAGGTCGGTGATATGGGCATCGGAGTAGCAGAGCTTGGCCGCTGCCGCCACCACCTTTTCCGGTTCCGGGGTATGTGCGATCAATCGAACGGTCATCATAGTTTTCTCATTCCTCCGTAATTTTCGTCAGCGGCGCAAAATTTGCCATGGTTTTCTTCACGCCGACCTTTTCAAAGTTGATCTCCACGATCTGGTCTCCGGCAGCGGCCTTGACCGCCAGCACCCTGCCCCGGCCAAAGACCTTGTGCTCCACAATGTCGCCCACCTCGTAATGCTTTGGGCCAGTGGATGCCGGGCGGGAAGCTGCCGGGCTCCCCGGAAAGCTCACAAGTTTGGACGCTGCCTTGGGGGCCGCGGGGCGGCCATAGCCCACACCAAAACCGGAGGAGCCGGACGCGCGCGGGGCGCTGCTTCCGCTGCCAAGCCCGGAAGCACTGCTGCCACGGCCTGCATAACCGGAGGCGAAACCGCCGCGCTCAGAGGCATTGTATTCACGGTTGAGGTAGCTGCCGCCGGTGCGGCCGCCGAAGCGGCTGGAATTGCGGCCCCAGCCAGACGCGCCGGAGTAGCCCGAGGCCCCACCGGGAACGGTATCACTGTAACCGGAACCCCAGCCCATGGAAGAACGTCGTTCCAACGCCGGGCTGCGGGTCTCTTCTATATACTCAGGCTCGATCTCGCGCAGGAAGCGGCTGGGCTCGTTGCGCTGGGTGCGGCCGTAGAGCATCCGGGAGACGCTGTTGGAGATATACAGCTCCCTCTTGGCGCGGGTGATGCCGACATAGGCCAGACGGCGCTCTTCTTCCAGATCTGCCTCGGAGTATTTGCTCATCTCGCTGGGGAACACCCCCTCCTCCATGCCGATGAGGAACACATAGGGGAATTCCAGACCCTTAGCGGAATGGATGGTCATCAGGACCACCTGATCGGCGCTCTCGTTGTAGCTGTCAATGTCGCTGATGAGGGCGATATCCTCCAGGTAGCCTTCCAATGAGGCATCCTCGCCGTGCTGGTCGCAGTAGTTTTTGACGTTGTTGACCAGCTGGCTCAGGTTCTGCAGGCGGTCTGCCGCATCCTCGTGGCCCTTGGCCGCATCGGCTTCCAGCATGGCCTTGTAGCCGGTCACCTCAATGACATCCTGGGCAAATTCGTCCAGTGTCCTGGTTTCCAGCGATTCCTGCAGTTTTTCGTAGATCTGCCAGAATTTCAGCAGCGGCATCATGGCGCGGCTGAGTTTGGCGTATGCATCCGCGTGGGAGATGACTTCCAGCATACTGATTCCCTGCTGGGCGGCAAGGTCAGCGATCACATCGACGGTGGTGTTGCCGATCTTCCGGGCAGGCTCGTTGATGATGCGGCGCAGGCGCACATCATCCCGGGCGTTCGCCACGATGGACATATAGGAGTGAATGTCCTTGACCTCTTTGCGGTCGTTGAAGCGCTGGCCGCCCACGATCTTATGGGGAATGCCCGCGCGGGTAAAGTAGCTTTCGATGGGGGCCGACTGGGCATTCATGCGGTAGAGCACCGCATGGTCCGCCAGATGCCCGCCCTCTTTCAGGTGCTCACCGATGACATCTGCAATGTGCATGGCTTCGTCCTGCTCATTCTCTGCAGTGTAGACCTGCACCTTGTCGCCCTCGTCGTTCCGGGTCCACAGGGTCTTGCCCTTGCGCTCGGTGTTGTGCTGGATGACGCAGTTGGCAGCATTCAGGATATTTGAGGTGGAGCGGTAATTCTGCTCCAGACGGATGGTCTTGGTGCCGGGGAAGATGCGCTCAAAGTTCAGAATGTTCTCAATGGTGGCACCGCGGAAACGGTAGATGCTCTGGTCATCGTCACCGACAACGCAGATGTTCTTTTCCGGGCCGGTGAGCAGGCTGACCAGCCGGAACTGGGCCACGCTGGTATCCTGATACTCGTCCACCAGCAGGTAGCGGTACTTGTTCTGGTAGAACTCCCGCACATCCTCGTGCTCCGCCAGCAGCTGCACGGTCTGGTAGATCAGGTCGTCGAAGTCGAAGGCTCCTGCCTCCCTGAGCTTTTTCTCGTAGGCGGCGTAGACTTTGGCGGCAATGGCTCCCTTGGTGTCCCGGGCCGGGGTGCGCAGCGCCTCCTCCGGGCTGACCAGCTGGTCCTTCCAGCGGCTCATCTGGTTGATGGCGCTCTTGATCGGGAAGAACTTATCGTCGATGCTCAGTTCCTTATAGACCGCCTTCATCACACGCTGGGAATCATCGGTATCATAGATGGTAAAGCTGCGGGGGTAGCCGATGGATTCTGCCCAGCGGCGCAAGATGCGCACACAGGCCGAGTGGAAGGTGGAGGCAAACACCTCGTCCCCCTCTTCGCCGCCCAGCATATTGCGCAGGCGCTCCTTGAGCTCCCCTGCCGCCTTGTTGGTAAAGGTGATGGCCATCACGTTCCAGCTGCGGACAGCGTTCTGCCGCAGCATCCCGTCCAGCCAGGCGGGCGCATCGGTGCCGGTCATAATTGCCGTTTTCAGAGCCTTGACATCATCCTCGGTCACCTCACGGGGGGTCCAGCTGGAACCGTGGGCCGAGCCAAACCGGATCAGGTTTGCGATGCGGTTGACCAGAACAGTGGTCTTGCCGCTGCCTGCACCGGCCAGAATGAGCAGCGGGCCGTCGGTGGTAAATACCGCCTGCCGCTGCATATCGTTCAGGCGGCCAAACTGCTTTTCAATATAGGTATCGCGCAGAGCGCAGAATTCCTGTTGGAGACTTGCTGCCATTGTTTCACCTGTTCTTCTATAAAATCACTTACTTTATAAGTATATCACAATTCAAGAGGGTTGTACATAAAAAACCGCCCTTCCTGTACAGCACAGGAGGGGCGGCAGTGTTCAGATAAAGCTTAGCCGAAGATGTTGATCAGGATACCGGCAGCAACAGCGGAGCCGATAACGCCAGCGACGTTGGGGCCCATGGCGTGCATCAGCAGGAAGTTGGAGGGGTTCTCGCTCTGGCCGACCTTCTGAGAAACACGGGCGGCCATTGGAACAGCGGAAACACCAGCAGAGCCGATCAGGGGGTTGACCTGACCGCCGGTCAGGGCGTACATCACCTTGCCGCACAGAACGCCTGCAGCGGTACCAAAGGAGAAGGCGATCAGACCCAGCACAATGATGAACAGGGTGCGGCTGTTCAGGAAGGTGTTTGCAGAGGTGGTGCAGCCAACAGACAGAGCCAGGAAAATGGTGATGATGTTCATCAGTTCATTGCCGGCAGTCTTCTGGATACGATCCACAACACCGGACTCTTTCATCAGGTTGCCCAGCATCAGCATACCGACCAGAACGGCAGCATCGGGAACGATCAGAGAAACAATGATGGTGACCATGATGGGGAAGATGATCCTCTCGGTCTTGGACACGGTGCGCAGCTGCTTCATCACGACTGTGCGCTCTTTCTTGGTGGTGAGCGCCTTCATAATGGGCGGCTGGATCACGGGCACCAGAGCCATGTAGCTGTACGCCGCAACGGCAATGCTGCCCAGCAGCTCAGGTGCCAGACGGGAGGTAACAAAGATGGCAGTAGGGCCGTCTGCACCGCCGATGATGGAGATTGCAGCGGACTGCTTCTGGGTGAAGTCCACAATGCCGGTAGCAGCCAGCAGACGAGCGCCCATGTAAGTACCAAAGATACCGAACTGAGCGGCAGCGCCCAGCAGCAGGCTCTTGGGGTTGGAGATCAGGGGGGCGAAGTCGGTCATGGTGCCGATGCCCAGGAAGATCAGCGGGGGGTAAATGCCCAGCTTGACACCCATGTAAAGCATATCGGCCAGACCGCCGTTGTTCAGGATCTCGACCCACATCGGGTGCTCAAGACCATCACCAACGAAGTACTGCATATGGATAATGCCGCTGCCGGGCAGGTTGGCAAGGATCATGCCGAATGCCATGGGCAGCAGGATCAGGGGCTCAAATTCCTTCACGATGGCCAGGTACAGCAGGAAGCAGCCCACGCAGATCATGATCGCGTAGAGGTAGCCGCCCGGCTCACCGAACCGTGCAAAGCCGGAACTCTGGAAAATACCGACCAGAGTATCGATAAACTGTGTCATGTTTTTCCTCCTGTGTTAAAAAGGTGCGGTGGTGTCGTTGACACCAGCCTTGCTCCAGCCATTTGCAGCACGGCGCACGGCCTTCAGGGTGTACTTGCCATTGCCCATGGCATGGATGGCAGCCATAATTGCGGCAACCACATCGCCGGGGATGCCTTCCTCCACCACAGGGGCGGGAGCAGCCTGCTGTACGGGGGCAGCAGGCTTTGCGGCAGCCTTGGGAGCAGCAGGCTCCTTGGCTGCCTTCTTCTTGGCGGCCATACCGTCGAAGATCTTGCCTTCCAGCATGATGATGAGCATCAGCAGGACGAGGATGGCAAACACCAGCACGATACCGGTAATGGTGATAACCACATCAGAACCCAGATTCATGGTCTTCCTCCTAATAATAATTTACTCCGCACTCCGGAGCAGGCCCCGGCGCGCAAAAAGCGATTTGACAATATTATACAATATTTCCCGACCCGATTCAACAAGTATGAACAAAATTTTGTTGCAACTTTTCCAATTTCTTAACGAGCCGGGTCAGGGCCCCGGTTAACGGCGGCCCATGCGGGGGGTCGCATCCAGGAAGCCGGTCTCCAGCTTATCGTTCAGGCCCAGGCTCATGGCAGTGCCCAGCGCCACACAGTTCACGGGATCGGGCGAGACGGTCACATCCACCTTGAGCTCCTGGCTCAGGTATTCGGGCAGGCCGTGCAGCTGTGCGCCGCCGCCGGTCAGCACCACACCATTGCGGAAGATATCGCCTGCCAGCTCGGGCGGGGTCTTTTCCAGCACCTGATGGGCGGCAGTGCCGATCTGCTCACTCAGCATCATCACAGGCTCGTAGAGGTCGCTGGTGGAAACATTCACCTTGATGGGCAGACCGGTCAGCAGGCTGCGGCCCTTGACCTCCATCGTCTCGTCAAAATCAGCCTTCTGGGGGCAGCAGGCGACATTCTTTTTCAGCTGCTCTGCGGTACGCTGGCCGATGGCAATGCTGAACTTGTTGCGGACATGCTTCAGGATCTCGTCATCATAGTGGTTGCCCGCCACACGGACACTGGTGGCCTTGACCTTGCCGCCCAGAGACAGGACAGCGATATCGGTGGTGCCGCCGCCGATATCAATGATCATCCGGCCATCGGGCTGGGTGATGTCGATGCCGGAACCCAGTGCAGCGGCAATGGGCTCATCGATCAGGTAGACCTGACGGGCACCGGCGGCCATCACGGCCTCCACCACGGCATCGCTCTCAATGCCGGTGATGGCAGCGGGCACGCAGACAGCCACCCGGGGCTTGACCATGTGGGAGCTGTACACCTGATTCACAAACCGGCAGATCAGCTCCCGGGTCATGGTGTGATCGCTGATGACACCATCCTTCAGCGGGAAAATGGCGGAAATATAGTTGGGGGTGCGGCCTACCATGGCCAGAGCCTTGTCGCCCACCTCCAGCACGGAGTTTTTGCGGGTATCCATTGCCACCACGCTGGGCTGGTTGAGCACGACCCCCTGCCCTGCCTGTGCAATGATAATGGTCGTTGTGCCCAAATCGATGCCGATGTCATTCTGTGCCATAATGAAACGTTCCTTTCTCTGCTCCCCTGTTTTTCTATCGTAAATGCCCGTTCGGGCGGGAAATCAAATCAATTTATATTGTAACATAAGCCAGTAAAAAAGTATAGACCAAACCTCTCCTAGTAGGAGAGCTGGCGCAAGGCGCCTGAGAGGTTATTCCGCCGCCATCTGTTCCGGCGGCAGATTCTCTTTCAGCAATTCGCACAGGCCGCTGTACCGCAGGTTCTGCCGGACATTGGACATCATCCGGTTCACCACATCCCGCCGCCCGGCCACGATGCACAATTTGCGGGCGCGGGTCACGCCGGTGTAGAAGAGGTTGCGGTAGCAGAGCCTTGGCGGCACCTGCGCCACCGGCAGCACCACCGCCGGGAACTCGCTGCCCTGGCTCTTGTGCACCGTGATGGCGTAGGCGATCTCCAGCTCGTTCAGGTTTTCCGCCGGGTAGAGCAGGCGGCGGTCATCCATCCGCACCACCATGGAGCGGTCGCGCATGTTGATGGATTCCACAATGCCGATATCACCGTTATAGGCTCCCACGCCCTGCTCCCCGCCAATGCGGTTCCAGACGATCTCGTAGTTGTTCCGCACCTGCATCACCTTATCGCCCACCCGGAACACCCGGGAGGCGCTCTGGAGCTGGGGTTTGCCCTTCTGCTCCGGGTTGAGCAGGTTCTGCAGCTCCACATTCAGCGCCTGGGTGCCGGTGGGTCCCAGCTTGGTGGGGCAGAGCACCTGAATATCCCGGACAGGGTCAAAACCATAGCTCCGGGGCAGACGGGTGGTGACAAGATCGCACACCAGTTTCTGCGCCGCATCGCCGTCCGATTCCAGAAAGAAGAAATCGTCTGTCTTGCCGCCCTTCTGCAGCGGCTCACTGCTGATGATGTGGTGGGCGTTCTCCACAATAAGGCTGCGTTTAGCCTGCCGGAAGATCTCGTTCAGGCAGACGGTGGGCACCAGCCCGGAGCGGATGACCTCGCCCAGAATGTTGCCGGGCCCCACGCTGGGCAGCTGGTCGGCATCGCCCACCATAATAATGCGGCAGCTGTACCGCAGGGCTGCAATGAGCGCCTGAAACAGCTTCACATCCACCATACTCATCTCATCCAGAATAACCACATCGCATTTGAGCAGGTTCTTGTCATTGTGGATAAAGCTGACCACACCGCCGGAGTAGTCCACCTCCAGCAGGCGGTGGATGGTAGAGGCCTTGCGGCCGGTCAGTTCACTCAGCCGTTTGGCCGCACGGCCCGTGGGAGCACAAAGCGCCACCCGGTCGGCCTGATGTTCCAGCAACTGCAGGATGGCGTTGACCGTAGTGGTCTTACCGGTGCCGGGGCCGCCGGTCAGCACAAGGCAGTTTTCGGTCATGGCCTTGCGGATGGCTTCCCGCTGCAGGGGCGCATAGGCAAAGCCCTGGGTCAGCTCCAGCACCTGAATGTTTTTATCAAGGTCCCGCACCGTCTTCTTTTCCCGCTTCGCCAGCAGGGCCAGCCGGTCGGCAATGGCCTGTTCTGCTTCCAGCAGGTCAGGCAGATAGATATACGGCACCGCCTCCAGCATCTTTACGCCAAGCTGCCCGGTCTCAATGCAGTGGTCCAGCGCACGGGCCAGCTTTTCGGGCGGCTGCTGGATGAAGTGGGATGCCGTGTCCAGCAGCTGCGCACGGGGCAGGCAGGTGTGGCCGTTGCCCGCGTTGTGGCGCAGGGTGCGCAGAAGCGCTGCTTCCAGCCGCTGGGTGCAGTCCCCTTCCATGTGATAATACTGTGCAATGCTGTCCGCATGGCGGAAATCCAGCTGCAGGGGTTCCCCACAGAGCAGATAAGGGTTCTGGGAGATGGCCTGCATGGCACTGGGGCCAAAGACGCGGAACACCTCCATGGCGCGGCGGGGGCTGATCTCGAACTGGGCCAGATAGGCGATCAGTTCCCGCATTCCGAACATCCGCTTGAACTCCTGCTGGATGCGGTCAGCTTTGTCCGCCGAGATGCCGGGGATCAGGGTGAGCTGGGCGGGGTCGTTGGCGATCACCTCCAGCGCCGCCGCGCCGAATTTGTCGATGATCTTATTGGCCGTGCGCGCCCCGATATAAGGCAGGGAGCCGCTGGCAAGGAAGGCGTATACCGCTTCCAGATCCTTCGGCATATCGGTCTCGCACTCCTGGGCGTGGAACTGGCGGCCATAGGTGGCGTGGTTCTCATATTTACCGCGGCAGACCACGCTCTCGCCCGCATGGAGCTCGCCCACGATCCCGCACACCACGGTGACCGTGCCGCCGCCGGAAATTTCAAACACCGTGTAGCCGTTGTCCGGGTTCTCGTAGATAATGTCCTCCACCGTTCCCTCGATCTGTTCCAGCTCCATGCTCCTCACCCCCTTGTGACATAATTATTTATAGTATAATCGTTTTGGTGTTATTTGTAAAGGAATTGGGCAGGCCCTGCTCTATACAGCCTCTCAGTTTTGGCGTTGCGTGAGGCTTTCCCTCTTCGCCAAGGCCTCCCCTACTAGGCAACAAAAGAGCCGCCCTTCTGCGGTTTCGCAAAAGAGCGGCTCAATTTTTACAAGTTTGCGTGCGGTCTTGCTTTTTCCTGTTTCAGCTTCCGGAACACTACGATATACGCCGGGATCAGGAAGAAGCAGGCAAAGAACCAGGCCACCGGGTTTGCAATGCAGGCGGCAAAATAGCCCCACAGCGGCACGAACAGGAAACCCACCATAGCACGGGCAATCATCTCTGCCACACCGGCAAACATGGCCAGGCTGGAATAACCCAGACCCTGAATGGTGTAGCGGTAAATGATAAGGACCGCCAGCGGGATATAGAACACGCTGTTCCAGAAGATGAAGCTCTGGGCGTTGGCCATGATCTCGGTCTGACTGCTCTCAAGGAACAGGCCGATCAATGCCTTATCCAGCACGCGCAGGATCAGGAAGGATGCCACACTGTACACACAGCCGATGCCCAGGGCAGTGTTCACGCCCTTGTTCACACGGTTCAGGTCGTGGGCACCCATATTCTGGCTGGCGTAGGTGGTCATGGCCGTGCCAATACTCTCCAGCGGAACGGACAGGAACTGTGCCGCCTTACCGCCTGCAGTCTGTGCTGCCACGATGTCACTGCCCAGACCATTGACTGCACCCTGCAGCACAACGGAACCGATGGCCGTGATGCTGCACTGCAGACCCATGGGGATGCCCATGCCGCACAGCTTGACACAGTGCTGTCTGCTCAGGCGGCTTTCTTCTTTGTTCCAGCGCAGCTCATTATAATGCTTGAGGATGTACCACAGGCTGCCCAGACCGGCTACTGCCTGGCTGAACACGGTGGCGAATGCTGCACCGAACACACCCATCTTGAAGGTGATGATGCAGAGCAGGTCCAGCCCGATGTTCAGAAAGCTTGCCACCAACAGGAAGTACAGAGGCCGCTTGCTATCACCCAGAGCGCGCATCAGGGCGCTGGTCATGTTGTACAGCAGGGTGAAGGGGATGCCGATAAAGATGGTGCGGATGTAGATGTCCGCCAGATCAATGATGTTGTCCGGGGTATTGGTCCAGACCAGAATGGAACGGGTCATGGCCACCGTGACCACGGTAAGCACTGCGGCAAAAAAGACACTCAGCCAGACGGCATTGGCGGTGTAGCGGCGCATCTCCACATAGTCTTTCGCTCCGAATGTCCATGAGACGGGGATGGAAAAACCGCAGGCAATGCCATTGACAAAGCCCAGCACCAGATAGTTCAGACCACCCACACTGCCGACTGCCGCCAGGGCTTCCACGCCCACAAAGCGGCCCACGATGATGGTATCCGCCAGATTATAGAACTGCTGGAACAGGCTGCCCAGCATCAGCGGCACCGCAAAGGCAAGGATCAGCTTGAGTGGGCTGCCCTGCGTCATATCTTTCGTCATACGCACGTTCCTCCTTGGGAAAGCATCACAGACCTTATCACACGAATTTTTTCCGACAAAAACGCCCTGCCGCGCAATGGGCAGGACGTTTTTGTTCATGTGGGTATTATATCAGGTTGTGATGAATTTTCAAGAGGTTTTTTCAAATTTTTCAGTGCTTCCCGGCCAGATGCTTCAGCAGCTGGAACAGAATGCTCCAGAACCCCGTTCCGGCATTGCCCGAAGGCGGGGTCTCCTCATCCGGAATGCTCAGCGGCGTATCATCCTCCGTGATGTCCATAGCAGCCGACACACCAGATTCGTCCTGAGCAGCCCAAACCTGCTCTGTACAGCAAAACCGCCCCGGCGTGCATCTCTGCATTCCGGGGCGGTTCGGGTCATTCCACATTTTGGACGATTTTCTCAAATGCCTGTTGCAGCGGCGCTTCGATTCCCTGCGCCGCATAAATCGTTGCGATCATCAATTCGTCCGGATCTACCGCAGTGAAATCCAAATCATACCCCGCATTTTCTGCTAACTGTGACAAAAAGACGCGCTGTGTCCGCCCATTGCCCTCCCGAAATGGGTGCAGCTCGTTGGTTCGTTGATAAAGATCCACCAATGCAGCGATAAAATCATTTCTTGCAAGCCCACAAAGAAGATTATTCTGCGCAAGACGCTTAAAAATTGCCGCACTCACCCGTGGGATTTCCTCCACCGGGCAGAACTGCGTTCCTTTTTTGGACAGGTTGACCATCCGTACCTGTCCCGCCCAATCATACAACTCACCGAATAAATGTCGATGGATTGCTTTATAGTGCTCAAAATCAAATGCTGCACATCGGGGGTTCTCTGACCATTGTATCGTTTTGGCCGTAACCAGAACCGATTCTACTGCATTCAGCTCTTTTTGCGTATGCAGATCAAATTTATTGACCAGGACTGTCGTTCCCGGATAGCAGCCGTCCTGAGCCGCTTCGATGGTATAAGGCATTCGTCACCTCCGGGACAGCTCCTGCTTTTTCTGACGTTTCAATGCTTCTCTTACAAGGGTCGCAGTGTCGATTTTTCCATCCAGATAGCGCAGGCAGTCTCTCTTTTCCTGCTCTGAGATCTCCAGCCCCTCCATCCGGGCCGATGCAACTGCGTTTGCAAGTGCTCGTTTCCGTGCTACTGTCATTTTTCCGCCCCCCTGTTTTTATCAGTATACCAAAAAACACCCACAGAGTGCAAGAGATAAAACCGCCCCGGCGCGCATCTCTGCATTCCGGGGCGGGGCGGGTCATTCTGAATAATGTGCGAGGAACTGTCTGGTACGCTCTTCCTGGGGGTGGTCGATGAGCTGTTTGGCCGGGCCCTCCTCCACGACCACGCCGCCATCCATGAACAGGATGCGGTCGGCCACATCGCGGGCAAAGTGCATCTCATGGGTGACAATGATCATCGTGGTCTTGCGGTCGGCAAGGTCGCGCAGGACCTTCAGCACCTCGCCGGTCAGCTCCGGGTCAAGGGCGCTGGTGGGCTCATCAAAGCAGAGGATATCCGGGTGAAGCGCCAGCGCGCGGGCAATGGCCACACGCTGCTGCTGGCCGCCGGAGAGCTGATGCGGGTAGTGGCCGGCCCGCTCCGAAAGGCCCATCTGCGCCAGCAGTTCTCTCGCCTGCTGTTCCAGCTCCGCGTGGATGGCCTTTTTGTTTGCCTGATATTCCGGGCGTTCCTTTGCCAGCAGTTCTCCTGCCAGCATCACATTCTGTAAAGCCGTGTACTGCGGGAACAGGTTGAAGTTCTGGAACACCAGACCGAAATGGAGCCGCTTTTTACGGATCTCGCTTTCCTTCTGGGTGGCAGGGTCGGCGGCATCCCACATGGTCTCGCCGTTCACCTTGATCACACCCGTGTCAGGCCGTTCCAGAAAGTTCAGGCAGCGCAGCAGAGTCGTTTTGCCGGAACCGGACGAGCCGATGATCGCCAGCGCTTCCCCCTGCTCCAGATCCAGGGAGATGTCCTTCAACACATGGGTCTCGCCAAAATTTTTCCCGATACCGGAAGCTTCGAGCAACGCCATAATCTATCTGCCTCCTTAGCAGCGGAAATAATCGAGCTTTTTTTCAGCCCAGTTGAACAGGATGGTCAGTGCGCCCACAAACACCAGGAAGAAGAGCGCGGTGGAGAACAGCGGCCAGATCAGGCCCTTTGCGCTGTACTCCTTGGCCATCATAATGATTTCCTTGTTGGCAATGGTGTTTGCCAGCGAGGTATCCTTGACCAGCGTGATGATCTCGTTGCCCATGGGGGGCAGGATGCGCTTGACGACCTGAAGCAGGGTCACCTTGAAAAAGATCTGTGTTTTGGTCATGCCAAGCACCTGCCCGGCCTCAGTCTGCCCCTTGGGCACTGCTTCAATGCCGCCGCGGTAGATCTCAGAAAAATAGCAGGCATAGTTGATGGCAAAAGCCACCACCGCCGCCACCATCCGTCCGCCGGAGCCGGAGGGCCAGGGGTTGTTCATGCCCAGCAGGCCGGGGCCCAGATAGATCACAATGATCTGCAGCATCAGCGGGGTACCGCGGATGATCCAGACAAAGGTCTTGACCAGCTCGGCCAGCGGCTTGCAGCGGCTCATGGAGCCAAACGAGACCACCAGCCCCAGCGGCAGTGCAAACAGCAGTGTCAGGGCAAAGAGCTCACAATTGAGCAGGAACGCGCCGGACAGGCGCATAAGAATCACAGACACAAAAACACACCTTTTTTATTCAGAATCCATATTTCCCTTCCATCACCGCCGGTGAAAGTCCCCTCTGCTCGGGAGCCTTTCACGCATCGGCAACAAAAAGCCTCCCTCACCGAGGGAGGTTGCATCGCATAGCGATGACGGAAGGAGTTGTTCAACAAATTCAGTCAGCCAGTGCCAGATCGTACTTATCGGCCAGTGCCTGCAAAGTGCCATCGGCCTTCAGTGCATCAAAGGCCTCATCCACAGCGGCGGCAGCATCACTGCCCTTGCGGAATGCCACGCCGTACTCCTCGGCGTTCAGCTCGTCCACGATCTTCAGGTCGGCATAGTCAGTGCCCTCACCGATCATGGCATTGGCCAGGGTCAGGTCAAGTACAGCGGCATCGGCAGTGCCTGCGGCAACTTCCATCAGGCAGTCGGTCTGAACGCTCTTGGAAACGTAATCAGCCTGTGCCAGGTTCTCGTCTCCCTCAATGGCAGCCTCACCGGCGGAACCAGCCTCGGCGACCACGGTCTTACCCACCAGATCAGCGGTAGAGGTATAATCGGTGCCATCTTTCACAACGACCACCTGTGCATTCTTTGCATAAGCCTTGGTGGTAGCGGTGTTCTGCATGATATCATCGGTCAGGGTCATGCCGTTCCAGATGCAGTCGATGCTCTTGGCATCCAGCTCCACGACCTTGGTATCCCAGTTGATCTCCACAAACTCCGGCTCCACGCCCAGCTTTTCGCAGACAGCAGTGGCCAGCTCGGTATCAAAACCGGTGAAGTTGCCATCGGCATCGGTGTAGTTCATGGGCTCGTAAACAGTGTAGCCAATGACCAGCTTGCCCTTGCCCTTGATGTAATCCAGATCGCTGCCTGCAGCCTGGGAAGCGGCAGCACTGCCGGAAGCAGAGGCCGAAGCAGATGCGGCAGTGGAAGTGGAAGCGGCACCGCCGCAGGCGGCAAGGCTCAGTGCCATGGCACCGGCCAGAAATGCGGATACAAGACGTTTCATATACGGTTCCTCCCTCAGTGGCAAGCAGCTTCGTTTTATTGCTTTACCATGATAAATTGCTAAACTGTGGTTATAGAATAGCGCGTTTTCTGCCATTTGGCAAGGGGGAAAACCGATTTTTCGCAGTTTGCTCAAATCTTTACCGCTTTACCACGGCAAAGCGGTCATTTTGACAAAACAAAAACGCCGCGTCGGCAGCTGCCAGACGCGGCGAGAGGGTTTCTCTCTGAAAACGCAGCGGAATGCCACCGCCCCCCTATCCGGGAGAGCCGGTGCGCGATTGCGAGACCGAAAAGGGTTTCCTCCTCAGCTCAGGGCATCCAGCGCCGCCTTTTGCAGATCGGTGATATCAATGGTACACAGAGCCTTCAGGTCGGCATCGCCGCCGGAAAGCCCGGCGATCTCGGTGCGGGTCTTGCCCTTGAGGGCATCACAGAAGCCCTCGCTGTGCTCATACCACTCCTTGCCCAGCGCCGATGCGCCGCGCATCCCGTAGTCCTCACCCAGCTCCAGCTTGGTCTTGACGAGGTCCGGAGCTGTCACACCGCCGTCCGACACTACCGTCAGGGCCGGCTCGGCCATATCCGCAATGGCACTGGTCACACGGCGGTCCGCATCGGTGGTCAGTGCCACGATGCTCACATCCACCTGCGCATTCACATCCTTATCATCGGTGGCGGTAATGTCCGAAGTCCCGTTCACCGCTTCGATGCCCAGTGCGGCCCTGTCGCCCTTGGCGGCACCCAGTGCCCTGGCATTGGCGCAGGCCCGGGTCACGGCATCCCGGTAACGGTCCACAGCAATGGTGCAACCGCTCAGCAGGTCGGCACCCGTGGGCTTGCCATCCTTATCCACTTTGAGCATGGAGACCTGTTCCGGGGTCATGCCGATCAGGTAACTGGCAAAGGCATCCGCCTGTTCCGCCCATCCCTTTTTCAGGGAAGAGACCTCGGCCAGCGGATAATCGTCCCCCTTCTGACGCTTGGTGCGCCAGTCGGTGGGCAGGGTCACATGGCCGGTGCTGTCCGCCGAAACAGACACTTCCAGCTCGTCCAGCAGAACGCTCTCCAGTTTGCCCTCACCATCCAGCAGGACAGCGGCCGCTGCCAGTTCAATTTTCCCTGCCCTGTCCTGATCGGTGGCCTCTGTCACCACACCCAGACCGGTTTTCCATGCCGCTGTCTGGGTCTGTGCGGAGGATGTGCCGCTGCTTCCGCTCATGCTGCCGGAGCTGCCCGACCCGGCGTTCGTTTTGCCGCAGGCGGTCAGCAGCAGCGCCGCCGCCATGGCACAGCTCCAAAGAGCCCGATGGTTCTGATTCATAGATACGCTCCCTTTCCACACGGCCCGTTGGGCCTTTGCCCCATAGTATGTCCAGAAGAACGTAAAATTACGCAGCCGACGGGAGTTTTCCAAAGCAAGTGTCCGCTGGGGTGGGACCCTGTTGCCGCAGGCAATCGGGCGGGCGATGGAATGGCCCGTTTCACTTGCGTGGAAAAGCTCCCCGCGTGCTGCGCGCAGCCGCTTACATCAACGGGCTCAGCAGCCGCAGCACGCTGTCCAGTGCTGTGCCCGGCAGATTGGTGCGGCAGTCGGAGCGCATGATCTCCCGGCACTGCGGCAGGGTGCGCTCCACATCCTTCCGCAGTGCGGCGATCTGGCTGTTATGGAAGAGCAGTGTTCCGCACTCAAAATGGAGAAACAGGCTCCGATAATCCATATTGATGCTGCCCACCGCGGCCACACGGTCATCGCTGACATAGCACTTGGCGTGGAGGAAGCCGGGCGTGAATTCATAAATGCGCACACCCGCCCTGAGCAGGGGCAGATAGTAGGAGCGGCTGAGCCGGAACACCAGCTTCTTATCCGGGATCCCGGGCAGGATGAGCCGCACGTCCACCCCGCGCTTGGCCGCACTTTTCAGAGCATCCAGCATCTCCTCGCCCACGGCCAGGTAGGGCGTATAGATATAAACATATCTCTGGGCCTGAGAGAGGATGTCCAGATAGACCGTCTCGGCCAGCGGTTCCTCATCCAGCGGGCTGTCCGCGTAGGGCTGCACCACGCCATCCTGCACTGCGGGCAGGCGGGTGGGCGCAAAGGCGGTGTAATCGGTCTCCTGCAGGCGGAAGGCGTTCCATACATTGAGGAACATCACGGTAAAGTTCCAGACAGCGGCTCCTTCCAACCGGATGGCCCCATCCTTCCAGTAGCCAAAGCGCTGCTCTGCATTGATATACTCATCCGCCAGATTCACGCCACCGGTGTAGGCCACATTGCCGTCAACCACCACGATCTTGCGGTGGTCGCGGTGGTTCATCACCAGCGAGACCAGCGGCACCACCGGGTTGAAAGGGATGCAGCGGATATGCGCCTTCTCCATGCGGATGACAAAATCACTGGGCAGGCCCAGCAGGCTGCCAAAATCATCGTAGATCAGCCGCACATCCACACCCTGGGCGGCCTTGCGGCGGAGGATCTGCTCCACGCCGTCCCACATTTTGCCGGAACGGAGGATAAAGAATTCCAGAAAGATGAACTTTTCCGCCTTGTCCAGATCCGCCAGCAGCCGGGGATACATCTCCTCCCCGCAGGAAAAGTAGTGAGCAGCGGTATTCCTCCAGGCCGGATACGGCCCGAACTTCGCCACGTAGCGGCTCAGGTTCCGGCTGGAGATATCCAGCGCATCGGTCTGGCCCTCGGGCTGGGCAAGCTCAGTCTGATGGGCCTGTTCCACCTTCTGCATCCGCTCCCGCAGATACTTGGCGGGGGCCTTGTTGCCAAAAGCCAGATAAAGCGCGCCGCCCAGCAGGGGCAAAAGGCCGATCAGAACGATCCAGCCGATCTTATAAGCGCTGTTTTCATCCTTGCGCACCAGATACAGCACGATCAGGATGCTCAGCGCCTTCAGGGCACCGTTCAGCCAGACCCGCCCCGCCGTGAACGACCAGAACGCCCAGAGCAGCCAGAGCACCTGTAAAGCCACCAGCACCACTGTGATCGTGACACGGTTGAAGATGCGGTTGAAAAACTTGACGATGGGCAATCTGAACATGTGGTATCCCTCCCCTGCCGCCCACGGCGATTTTTGATGCTGTTAGTATAGCGCAGAGCGGAAGATTTTGCAAACAAAAAAGCGCCCACAACGGCTTTCCCCGCTATGAGCGCCTATTCAATCGTGGGCAGAATTTTTCCGAGGGTTGTCCGCTTATGCTTCCGCGTCCTCATAACCAACCAGCAGGCCGCCCAGCTCTGCATAATAGCTGCACAGACCGCCGCATTCGCTGATGTCCACCTTTGCTCCATCAAACACAGCCTTTACCATGTGCTTCAGGCGCTCGGCGGCGGCGGGATTGCCGCAGTGAGAGATATGGAGCCTGCCGTTGGTGTAGCCGTGCTCTTTGAGTTCCAGCACGATGCGCTCCAGCGCACCATGCTCACCACGGGTCTTGCAGAGAACATCCAGCTCTCCGGCCTCACTTGCCTGTCCGATGACCCGGATGCCCAGCATCCGCGCCACAGCAGCAACGGCAGGCTTCACGCGGCCATTGCGGGCCAGATTGGCCAGCGACTCCAGCGAAAAGAGCAGATGGGTGTGCTTGTGGTAGCGGAGCATCTCTTCACAGACCTCGTCAAACTCCTTCCCCTCAGCCAGCAGATCCCGCAGATGCTCGGCCAGCAGGCGCTGCTCCGGGCCGGTGGAAAGGCTGTCCAGCACAAACACCCGCTTGCCGGGGTTCTCCTGCTGGTATTCCTCGGCGGCCAGCTGGGCGGCATTGTAGCTGCCGGACAGAGTGCCCGTGATGGTGATGGCATACACCTCGTCGGCTCCCTCGTAGGCGGCCAGCCAATCGCTGACGTTGGGGCAGGAAGTCGAGGTCTTGCCCTTATAGGTACGCAGGGTCTGGGCCATGCCCAAGGCATCCATTGTGCCGTTGTCCAGATATTCGGCATCGTCGGTGATGATCTTCAGGGGAACGCATTCAAAATCCACGCCCTGCAAGGTGTACAGGCTGGCGGAGGAATCCACAACGATCTTGGTGTTCATAAGCATTTATCTCCATTCCGGCGGCAGAGGATGCCGCAGTTTTTCCTGTTGTTTGAATCACTATATCAGTTTTTCAAAAACCTGTCAACTGTTTTCTTGAATTATTTCAAAAGTTTTTAATTTCCTGTTGACCACATTTCCAAAACATGGTATACTGTCCGCATGAAATTAGAATCAAACCGCCGCGTTGCGGCCTGCGCCGCAGGGTTTGCCCTGCCCCGGTATGCAGAACTCCCCACCGTAGGGCTTTATCTGGATCAGAGTGTACAGTTTGTCAACGGGTGTTTCCGCACATTTCAGGGGGTGGAGCTCACCGCTTCCATGGTGAGCAACTACGTTAAGAAAGGGATCATCAGCCACCCCATCAAAAAGAAGTATACCCGGGATCAGCTGGCCTGCCTGATCTACATCGTAGTTTCTAAAAATGTCCTGTCCATGGAAAACATCGACAGTCTGTTCAAGATGCAGCGGGCGCATTATACCTCCGCGCAGGCCTATGATACCTTTTGCGATGAGCTGGAGAATTACCTGCCCTATGTGTTCGGCCTGACCAAAAGCTTTTCCGAGCTGGAGCCGGATGTTGATGATGCACGCACGCTCCTGCGCAGCACCATCATCTCGGCTGTAAACAAGATCTATCTGGACTGCGTTTTCACCGACCTGCGGCAGGAGCAGGCCCTCTGGCCCGATATCCTGCCGGATCTAGCATGATAACAATAAAAATAGCCCTCTCCGTCATGCTTTGTAAAGCAATGATGGAGAGGGCCATTTTTTCTTAAAATGTAAGCGTGGGGCTGATCTCATTGCGGCGTTGGGCCTGCACGATGCAGTCCTTTTCCGGCACGACACCCGCCGCACCCAGGGTGTTGAACATGGTCTGCAAAGCAAGCGCCGGGGTGTTGTTCTCCTGCGAGAGATGGCAGAGGGCAAACTTCTTGCATCCCTCCTGGATCAGTTCCAGCAGCTTTGCCGAGCACTCGTCGTTGGAAAGATGGCCCCGGTTGGACTCGATGCGGGAGCGCAGGTAGTAGGGATACCGCCCGCTGCGGAGCATGTGGAGGTCGTAGTTGCTTTCCAGCGCCACCAGGTCACAGCCGCTCAGGGCCTGATGCACCGGCGGAGTCAGGACTCCCAGGTCGGTGGCAATGGTCATGGTCTTGTTGTCCGGGGTGTGGATGCGGTAGCCCACGCAGGGCACGTCGTGGCTGGTGGGGAACATTGTCACACCGAAATCTCCCACATCCTCTTCCCCGCCGGACAGGGTGCGCAGCTCACAGCTGGCGGGCACGATACCGTTTGCATCCAGAAAATCCAGCGTATCATCTGCACCGTATACCGGCAGCGGATTCTTTTTGAGGAAGGTGGCCAGCCCCTTGACGTGGTCAGAGTGCTCGTGGGTGACCAGAATGCCCGCACAATCGCTGATGTTCAGGCCCAGCTCCTTGAGCGCCGCCGAGGTGGTGCGCACGCCCTTTCCCATATCGATGATGATGTACTTTTCCCCCGTGCGCACCACGCTGCAGTTGCCGGAGGAGCCAGAGTATAACGAGATGAATTCAGACATTTCAAACCTCAAGAAACGAACCTCTCCGTCATGGCTTCACAAAAGCACCCTGTCAGGAAAACTTCTGCAAAACAGACTGAGAGGTTCTGAATGATCACATTGCTGATTCCAGTGCAGCGGGCATCCGCTCCACCTTGCTGATCTCAGCGCCCAGGCCGCGCAGCTTTTCCACGATGTTCTCGTAGCCGCGCTCAATGTGGCCGATCTCCTCGATCTCGCTGGTGCCGTCTGCCATCAGGGCAGCAACGACCATGGCCGCACCGGCACGCAGGTCAGAAGCGCGCAGGGGGGCAGGGTTCAGCTTGTCCACACCCTCAAACACGGCCACCTGACCGTCCACTTGCACCACTGCGCCCATCTTGCGCAGCTCGTCCACATAGCGGAAGCGGTTGTCCCACACGCTCTCGGTGATGGTGGAGGTGCCCTTTGCCACGCTGAGCAGCACACCCATCAGGGGCTGCATATCGGTGGGGAAGCCCGGGTGGGGCATGGTGTTGATCTTCAGCGGCAGGATATCGCCCTTGCGGGAGACGCGGACGGAATCATCGAATTCCTCCACATCCACACCGGCACGGCGGAGCTTTGCCGTGATGGGTTCCAGATGCTTGGGGGTGACATTTTTGATCAGAACGTCGCCGCCGGTGGCAGCAGCGGCAACCATGTAGCTGCCCGCCTCGATCTGGTCAGGGATGATGCTGTAAGTGCAGCCGTGCATCTTTTCCACGCCGCGCACCTTGATCACATCGGTGCCGGCACCGCGCACATCCGCGCCGCACATATTCAGGAAGTTTGCCAGATCAACAACATGGGGCTCCTTGGCGCAGTTTTCCAGAATGGTCTGGCCCTGTGCCATCACAGCGGAGAGCATACCGTTCATGGTAGCGCCCACGCTGACCTTATCAAAGAAGATATGGGCACCGTTCAGTTCCTTGGCACGCACGGTGATCATGCCGTAATCCACGCTGTCCTCTGCACCCAGTGCGCTGAACACCTTGAAGTGCTGGTCGATGGGGCGGGGGCCCAGATTGCAGCCGCCGGGCATGGCCACCTGTGCCTTGCCAAAGCGGGAGAGCAGTGCACCCAGGAAGTAGTAGCTGGCACGCATCTGGCGGGACAGATCGTCCGGGACGTTGGTGCTGTTCAGGTGGGTGGTGTCGATCTCGTAGGTATTGCGGTTCAGCATCTTGATGCTGGCACCCAGGGTGCTCAGGATCTTCAGGCTGACTGCCACATCACTGATGTCCGGCAGGTTTTCGATCACACAGACATCTGCCGCCAGAATGGTGGCAGGCAGAATGCCCACAGCCGCATTTTTTGCACCGGAAATGGTAACTTCGCCATGCAGGGGCTTGCCGCCCGTAATAACAAACTTTTCCAATTTTATAATCTCCTTGTCGCAGGCCCGCCAGCGGCAGGGCCACTCAGGGTTCTTGCTTGATCTCTCCGCGCACCGCCGGGTACACACCCTCACGATACAACTATCTTATTATACACAACTTCGGGCAAAAAGCAAAGCCCCCTTTTTCCCTGCCCGATTATTTTCTGTTTTGCCCAGAATCTGCGGAGATATTCGATATTTTTGTTTCTTATTTCAAAAATTTTACAATCAGCGCCCCTTACCAGACGCAATCCTCGCTGCAGGTCTCCTTGATCCAGCCCAGTTGATAGGCCTTGACCAACTGCTTCAGGTCGTGTACCCGCTCCCGCAGGTTCTCGCCCTCGTCCGTCTCTTCCACCAGAATGCGGTGGTTCTCCGTTTCCAGTATATTCTTCTGCGACACGATGTCGATGTTTTCGTTCACGGCCTTTTCGGCACTGACAAAGGGCTGATGGGTCCGCAGGGACATGGTGCGGCTGGAGTACACCAGCGTATACCCTGCAATGCCGGTCTTTTCATGGTAGGCGCGGCAGAACCCGCCGTCAATGACGACCAGACGGCCCCCGCCCTTGATGGGGCTCTCGCCGCTCTTCTCCCGCACCGGCACATGGCCGTTGACGATGTGGCTGGTGCCGGGCAGGCCGAATTCCGCCAGGATGCGGCGGCAGGCGGCCTCTTCATTGTACCATGTATAATAGGGGTCCTTGACTTCCTCATGGGTGGCGGGGTCGGCAATATACAGCCGCTCAAAGGTGGTCATGGCGCTGCGGCCGAACAACGGCGACAGCTTGCCGCACCACAGATACCACAAAAAGTCCTGACCGCTCCGCCGGGCCGCGCTGCCCTCGGGGGCAAAGTAGCCGCGGCGTGCCCGCTCGTCACAGTAGTCCATCAAGCCGCGGCCCGAGTAGTTGTGTCCCTCGAACCGCTCCACGGCAAAGCTGCCGTTTTTGGTCATGGGCACCACACCGTGGTAGAGCAGGTTGCCGTTCTCGATGTGGTAAACGCTGCCCTTGGCATACAAAAATTCCACATGCTGCTGCAAACGCTCGCTCTGCCGGAAGGATTCCACCAGCTTGCGGAGCACCAGCCGCTCATCATCATTCAGGGCGGCGGGGTCTGCCGGGTCAACGGTGGGGAAGCTGGTGTCCCGCAGGGGGTATGCCTGCCCGTTCAGGGTCACTGTTCCCTTTTTCCAATCGATGTGCCGCAGGAAATCCCGACCCTGCATCTTGAAATCCGGGTTGCGGTCGATGACCTTGCACTCCATCTTGAGCATCAGAATGGTCACAGCCTTGTGCATCACGGCACAGCGGTGGAGCATGCCCTCGGTGTAAGGGCCGCGCGCCGCGTCGGTGTGGGGCATCCAGAGGGTCAGGTCGTCATTTCCGTAGAACTGTTCGGCCATCCGCTGCAGATGCCGCAGGTTGATGCCGTAGCAGTCTTCAAGCATGGCATGGTTGTGGTAGGCAAGTGTCGTTTTGAGCACAGTGCAGACGCAGATGGGACTTCCGGCGGCGGCACCCATCCAGACCACGTCATGGTTGCCCCACTGGATATCCACATGGTGGTGGCGCATGAGCCGGTCCAGTATGATATCAGGCCGGGGGCCGCGGTCAAACAGGTCCCCCACGATGTGCAGCTTGTCCACAGCCAGCCGCTTGATGAGCTCACACAGCCGAACAATGAACCGGTCGGCGCGGCCATTTTCGATGATGCTGCCCACGATCTGCCCATAATAAAGGTCCTTGTCGTGGTCCTCAAAGTGGGCATGGAGCAGCTCATCCAGAATATACCCGCAGCTGGACGGCAGGCAGGAGCGCACATGCTCCCGGGTATGCTTGGAGGACACCAACCGGCAGATATCAATGAGCTGAAGCAGGGTCTCCGTGTACCAGTGGTCAAGTGCTTCCTCATCCGCGCACTCGGCTTTGAGCTGGGGCAGCTTCTCGTTGGGATAATAGATGAGCGTTGCCAGCTCTGCACGGGTCTGCTCCGGCACACTGTCCCCCAGCACGATGTCCACCTTTTCCCGGATGACACCCGAAGCCGAGTTCAGGATGTGGACAAAGGCCTCGTTTTCACCGTGCAGGTCACTCATAAAATGTTCGGTGCCCTTGGGCAGCTTGAGCAGGGCCTGGGTGCTGATGATCTCACTGGCGGCGGCCGCCTGCGAGGGGTAATCCCGTGCCAGCAGGGAGAGATATTTCAAATGATCCCGGATCTCCTCGTTTTCGGTGCGCATGACATCCTCCGTCTGATATGTAGTATTTTTGCATGATATATAATATTCTATCATAGTATACCACATTCCATGTCATAAATGGTATAATAAACGAAAGGAATTCTGTCAAATCTTTTGCAAAGGACTTGGATATTATGCCCAAAACCATTTCTGTTGCCGTGCCGGAAGCCTGTACTCTCTGCCCCAGGCAGTGCAAAGCCGACCGGGCCGCCGGTCAGACGGGCTTCTGCGGGGCGGGCCGCACCCTGAAAGCGGCCCGCGCTGCCCTGCACTTCTGGGAGGAGCCCTGCATCAGCGGCACCCGGGGCAGCGGCACAGTGTTTTTCTCCGGCTGCACCCTCAAGTGCTGCTTCTGCCAGAACTACCCCATCAGCGCCGAGGGACTGGGCAGAGAGATCACGGTAGAGCGCCTGGCCGAGATCTTTCTGGACCTGCAGGCGCAGGGAGCCCACAACATCAACCTTGTCACGCCTGGGCAGTGGCGGCCCTGGATCATCGCCGCCCTCGACCTGGCCCGGGCGCAGGGGCTGCATCTGCCCATCGTCTGCAACACCGGCGGATACGAGACCGTGGAGAGCGTGCACGCCTGGCGCGGTTTCATCGACATCTGGCTGGCCGACCTGAAATATGTTTCTCCTGCCCTTTCGGCAGAGCTTTCCGCCGCGCCGGACTATTTTGCACAGGCCAGGCCCGCCATTGAAGCCATGATGGCTCAGGCCGGGCACCCTGTTTTTGACAGCGAGGGCATCCTGCAGCGGGGCGTGATCCTGCGCCACCTTGCTCTGCCCGGCCATGTGGACGACAGCTTTGCCGTGCTCGATCAGATGGCGGCTTGGAACAAGGCCGACCCCGGGTGCTTCCTGCCCAGCGTGATGAGCCAGTACACCCCCTTCTATCAGGCGGCAGACCACGGTATCGGGCGGCGCATCACCACCTACGAATACCGCCGGGTGGTCAACTACGCCATGGATCTGGGCCTCAGCTCTGGCTATATGCAGCAGAAGAGCAGTGCAAAGGAAGAGTATACGCCCAGCTTTGACCTGACAGGGGTGTAAACCCCACCGTCATCCCTGCGGGGTTTTTTCGTCAAAACAACCAAAATTTCTTTTTCTTTTTCTCTCGGCCGAAACAGCATTTGCTTGCTATCCGGTGCGCTGTGCGGTATAATGGATACAACAATGTGTTCTCACATGAAATGGATCCCAGAAACGACTTTTTAGGAGGAGCGTTATGGAACACTACAATCCCATCCTCGGCAGCGAGCCCAACGGCCAGAAATTTATCACCTGCGGCGAGATCATGCTCCGTCTGACCCCGCCGAACTACGAAAAGATCCGCATGGCATCCAGCTTTGAAGCCAGCTACGGCGGCAGCGAGGCCAACATTGCACTGGCCCTGGCCAACCTGGGTGTGGACAGCACCTTCTTCAGTGTAGTGCCCAACAACAGCCTGGGCAAGAGCGCGGTGCGCTGGCTGCGCTCCAACGATGTGCATTGCACCCCCATGATCCTGACCGAGCCCAACGAGACCCCCTCCAACCGGCTGGGTACTTATTACCTGGAGACTGGCTACGGCATCCGCGCTTCCAAGGTCATCTACGACCGCAAGCACAGTGCCATTACCGAGTATGACTTCTCTCAGGTCGATCTGGACGCTCTGCTGGACGGCTACGACTGGCTGCACCTGAGCGGCATTACCCCGGCACTGGGCCCCAACTGCCGCGGCCTCATCATCGATATGCTCAAGGTGGCCAAAAAGAAGGGCCTGACCGTCAGCTTTGACGGCAACTTCCGCTCTACCCTGTGGAGCTGGGAGGAAGCCCGCGATTTCTGCACCGAGTGCCTGCCTTACGTTGACGTTCTGCTGGGCATTGAGCCCTACCACCTGTGGAAGGACGACAACGATCACAGCAAGGGCGACTGGAAGGACGGCGTGCCCCTGCAGCCCAGCTATGAGCAGCAGGACGAGATCTTCCAGCATTTCATTGCCCGCTATCCCAACCTCAAGTGCATTGCCCGCCATGTGCGCTATGCCCACAGCGGCAGCGAGAACAGCCTCAAGGCCTTTATGTGGTACGACGGCCACACCTTTGAGAGCAAGCTCTACACCTTTAACATTCTGGACCGCGTGGGCGGCGGTGATGCCTTTGCCAGTGGCTTGATCTACGCCATGCTGCACAACTATAAGGCTATGGATATGGTCAACTTTGCCGTGGCAAGCAGCGCCATCAAGCACACCATCCACGGCGATGCCAACATCACCGATGATGTCAGCTCCATCCGCAACCTGATGAACATGAACTACGACATCAAGCGGTAACATTCCTTTATACGCAAAGATCCCCTCCGGTACGCGCACACCGGAGGGGATCTTCTTATTATGCTTCAATCTTACAGAAACACATCCAGCATCTTTTCCAGCGGGGTGCGGGTGTCAAGCTCCAACCCGGCTTTCTGTTTCAGCATCAGGATGCGGCGGACGCTCTCGTTGAGGCGTTCCTCGCTGATGGTTCCATTCTGCACAGCCTCCAGTACACCGTTGAAGGCTTCCGGCAGGTCGGGCGGCATCAGCAGAAGATCTGCCCCGGCGTTCAGCGCCGCTACAGCCGCTTCTGCTGCAGAATAGTGGTCACGAATGGCTTGCATGGACAGCGAATCGGTGCAGATGACCCCAGTAAAGCCCAGCTCCCCCCGCAGACGCTCGGTCAGCATAGTGTAGGAGAGCGACGCAGGCAGGCCGTCCTGCGTTGCATTGGGGGTGGTGATGTGGGCGGTCATTACTACGTCGGCCCCAGCTGCGATTCCAGCCGCAAAAGGCTTCAGCTCCGTCTCCCGCATCTCTGCCCAAGTCTTGGTGCTGCTGGCCGTGCCGTAGTGGCTGTCCTCTGCGGTATCTCCGTGGCCCGGGAAATGCTTGAGTGTGCAGAGTATGCCCGCATCGTGAAACCCTTGTACAGCGGAGGCCACCATCTGTGCCGCCACTGCCGGATCCGACGAAAATGCCCGGTTCCCGATCACGGTATTGGCCGGATTGGTGTTCACATCTGCCACTGGAGCAAAGTCAAGATTCAGGCCGTAGGTTTTGAGGTAGCCTCCGATGGTCTGCCCCATGGCACGGGCATTGGCCGGGTCCCCTGTTGTACCTACCGCCTGGGCACTCTGGTATTGGGGCAGATCAAAGCCGGAAGCATTGGCCAACCGGGCCACGCTGCCGCCCTCCTCGTCCACGGCGGTCAACAGACCAGTCCCGGATGCTGCCTGAAAATCTGCCAGAAGCTTTTTCAACTGCTCCGGGCTTTTCACATTCTGCCGAAACACCACAATGCCGCCCACCGGATACTTTTTCAGCCCCTGCCGTTCTGCCCAGGTCAGCCTTGTGCTATCAGACTGTCCACTGGGGTCCAGTGCCTCGACCCGCACCACGAACAGCTGCCCCACCTTTTCCCGCAGAGACATGGCAGCAAGCCGTTCCTCTACCGGGTCAATCTGGGCTGCTGCCGAGGCCGTTCCCGTCAGCAGCAGAGCCGCAGACAACAGCACAGCAGCTGCCCGCCGGATGATTTTTCGCACGAGAGACACCTCCTCTTTCTCTCAGTGTAGCACACCCTGCAAAGGTGCACAAGATGCAAATATCCCCTCCGGTACGCGCACACCGGAGGGGATATTTCATATCAGAAATGCATCAGGAAAGGATCATGCGGTCGTTGGCGAACTCGCCGCCGGACGCGATCTGGAACTTGGCCAGCAGGTCGGAGACATGCAGGTTCTTCTTCTCTTCCCCGGAGACATCATAGATGATGTGGCCCTCGTGCATCATGATCAGGCGGTTGCCGTACTTGATGGCATCCTTCATGTTGTGGGTGATCATCA